>CDYU01023556.1_pt1 | contig 178297 bp, 166 predicted proteins | sample 480701 | NCBI WGS metagenome assembly CDYU01 (sample SAMEA3182105, study PRJEB8094) | gut metagenome | biome: human; feature: gut; material: Stool; isolation source: human stools | place: Canada | collected 2013-02-26 | reverse complement strand
GGCGGGCGCCGTAAGGCACCCGCCATTTCTGCATAAAAAAAGCGCCCGAAGGCGCAGACAGGACTTGACAGCGCTTCCGGATTTTGATATAATAAAGCGCTTATATTGGGAGGATGGACGCAAACACACCCCCACTTTCATCTGACCACAGTATACCATCTCCGGCGGCGGAATACAAGGGTGTTGGCGTAAAAAACGTCAACAAGCCCGTGCGTGTCGCCGCGGGAGCAGACCCATAGGGGCCGGGCCGGGCTTATTGGCGAGAGCCGGACGCGGCCGGAAAAGAAGTAACGAATAGAAAGGCGTGATCGTTGAATGGCCAAGGACAAGTACTACGGCAAGACCCTGCGCAAGAATTTTGCCCGCCACGAAGAGGTCATGGCAATGCCCAACCTGCTGGAGATCCAGAAGAAGTCCTATAAGTGGTTCCTGGATACCGGCCTGCGGGAGGTCTTTGCCGACGTGGCTTCCATCACGGACTATGCCGGCAATCTGGAGCTGAGCTTCATTGATTACAGCATGGACGAGAAGCCCAAGTACGACGTGGAGGAGTGCAAGGCGCGGGACGCCACCTATGCCGCCCCCATGAAGGTGCGGGTGCGCCTGCACAACAAGGAGACGGGCGAGATCAAGGAGCAGGAGATCTTCATGGGAGATTTCCCGCTGATGACCCATGGCGGCACCTTCGTCATCAACGGCGCGGAGCGCGTGGTGGTCAGCCAGATCGTCCGCTCCCCCGGCGTGTACTACGGCAAGGAGATCGACCTCAAGACCGACCTGCCCCTGCTGACCAGCACCGTGATCCCCTACCGGGGCGCGTGGCTGGAGTATGAGACGGACACCAGCGAGGTGTTCTGGGTGCGCATCGACAAGAACCGCAAGCTGCCCATCACCTGCCTGATCCGCGCCCTGGGCCTGCGGACGGACGCTGAGATCCTGGAGCGCTTCGGCGATGACCGCCGCATCGTGGCCACGCTGGAGAAGGATACCTGCAAGACCTACGAGGAGGCGCTGCTGGAGATCTACCGCAAGCTGCGTCCCGGCGAGCCCCCCACGGTGGATTCCGCGGAGACGCTGCTGCAGGGCCTGTTCTTTGATCCCCGCCGCTACGACCTGTCCATGGTGGGCCGGTACAAGTTCAACAAGAAGCTGACCATCTGGTCCCGCGCCAGGGGCCAGAAGCTGGCGCTGCCTGTTGCCGATCCCGCCACCGGCGAGATCCTGTTTGAGGACGGCCATGTGCTGACCGCCGCCGACTGCGCCCTGCTGGACGCCGTGGGCGTGTACGAGATCACCGTGGCGCTGGAGTCCGGCGAGACGCTGAAGATCTTCACCAACAAGATGTGCGACATGTCCCGCTATGTGGACTTCGATCCCCGGGAGAAGTGCGGCATCAAGGAGCGCGTCCGCTATGACGTGCTGCAGGAGCTGCTGGGCCAGTACAGCGGCGAGGAGCTGATCGCCCAGTGCCGCCTGCACGCCGATGATCTGGCGCCCAAGCACATCATCGTGGACGATATCTTCGCGTCCATCAACTATATGAACGCGCTGGCCCACGGTCTTGTGACCAAGGACGATATCGACCATCTGGGCAACCGCCGCCTGCGCTGCGTGGGTGAGCTGCTGCAGAACCAGTTCCGCATCGGCTTTTCCCGTATGGAGCGGGTCATCCGCGAGCGCATGACCATCCAGGATCTGGATGTGGTGACGCCCCAGAGCCTCATTAACATCCGGCCCGTTACGGCGGCCATCAAGGAGTTCTTCGGCTCCAGCCCTCTGAGCCAGTTTATGGATCAGACCAACCCGCTGGCCGAGCTGACCCACAAGCGCCGTCTGTCCGCACTGGGCCCCGGCGGTCTGAGCCGCGAGCGCGCCAACATGGAAGTCCGAGACGTGCACTACTCCCACTATGGCCGTATGTGCCCCATCGAGACGCCTGAAGGCCCCAACATCGGCCTGATCTCCTATCTGGCCACCTATGCCCGCATCAACGAGTACGGCTTTATCGAGGCGCCGTTCCGCGCCGTGGATCACGAGACATGCAGGGTCTCCGACGACATCACCTACATGACCGCCGACGTGGAGGATCAGTATGTGGTGGGGCAGGCGGCGGAGCCGGTGGACGAGAACGGATGCCTGACCCGTGAGCGTATCACCTGCCGCCACCGCGATGAGATCGTGGAGGTGCCCCGCAACAGCGTGGACTACATCGACGTGTCGCCCCGCATGATGGTGTCCATCGCCACGGCCATGATCCCCTTCCTGCCCAACGACGACGCCAACCGCGCCCTGATGGGCGCCAACATGCAGCGGCAGGCCGTGCCTCTGCTGAAGCCGGAGGCCCCCATCGTGGGCACCGGTATGGAGCACAAGATCTGCCTGGACTCCGAGGTGGCCGTGCTGGCCGAGGGCGACGGCGTCGTGACCAAGGTGGACGCCACCAACGTGTCCGTCCGCTATGACAGCGGCGAGAACAAGGACTACAAGCTCATCAAGTTCCTGCGCTCCAACCACGGCACCTGCATCAACCAGAAGCCGATCGTCTCCGTGGGCGAGCGCGTCCACGGCGGCGATGATCCCACCGTGCTGGCCGACGGCCCCGCCACCGAGCAGGGCGAGATCGCGCTGGGCCGCAACATTCTGGTGGGCTTCATGACCTGGGAGGGATACAACTACGAGGACGCCGTGCTGCTCAACGAGCGGCTGGTGAAGGAGGACGTGTACACGTCCATCCATATCGAGGAGTACGAGATCGACGCCCGCGACACCAAGCTGGGGCCGGAGGAGATCACCCGGGATATCTCCAACGTGGGCGAGGAGGCCCTGAAGGACCTGGACGAGCGCGGCATCATCCGCGTGGGCGCCGAAGTCCACGCCGGCGATATTCTGGTGGGCAAGGTCACGCCCAAGGGCGAGACGGATCTCACCGCCGAGGAGCGCCTACTGCGCGCCATCTTCGGCGAGAAGGCCCGCGAAGTCCGCGATACCTCCCTGAAGGTGCCCCACGGCGAGAGCGGCATCGTGATTGATACCAAGGTATTTACCCGCGAGAACGGCGACGAGCTGAGTCCGGGCGTGAACCAGGTGGTGCGCGTCTATATCGCCCAGCGCCGTAAGATCCAGCCCGGCGACAAGATGGCCGGCCGCCACGGCAACAAGGGCGTCGTGTCCCGCGTGCTGCCCCAGGAGGATATGCCCTTCCTGCCCGACGGCACGCCGCTGGATATCGTGCTGAACCCCCTGGGCGTACCCAGCCGTATGAACATCGGCCAGGTGCTGGAGGTCCATCTGGGCTACGCCGCCAAGACCCTGGGTTGGAAGGTGGCCACCCCCATCTTTGACGGCGCCACCGACAAGGATATCTCCGAGGCGCTGGCGCTGGCCGGTCTTGACCCCGAGGGCAAGAGCTGGCTGTACGACGGCCGTACCGGCGAGCGCTTCGACAATAAGGTGACGGTGGGCTATGTGTACTTCCTGAAGCTGCACCATCTGGTGGACGATAAGATCCACGCCCGTTCCACAGGCCCCTACTCTCTGGTGACCCAGCAGCCTCTGGGCGGCAAGGCCCAGTTCGGCGGCCAGCGCTTCGGCGAGATGGAGGTGTGGGCGCTGGAGGCTTACGGCGCGGCATACACCCTGCAGGAGATCCTCACCGTCAAGTCCGACGACGTGACGGGCCGTGTCCGCACCTACGAGTCCATCGTCAAGGGCCACAATGTTCCCACGCCGGGCGTGCCGGAATCCTTCAAGGTGCTGGTCAAGGAGCTGCAGTCCCTGTGTCTGGATATTCAGGTGCTGGATGCCGACGGCAACCAGATCGAGCTGAAGGAGGACGAGGACGCGCTGGATACCTTCAATCTGGCCCGCATGGATGCCGAGGACGAGCGGCAGAAGCGGTTCGCCGATGAGGACGAACTGGCCGACGCCGGATTTGATTACGTCGCTGACGAGGAAGTGGACGCTTCCTTCGATGACGCGGACGATGAGTTTTAAGGAAAAGGAGGAGCTGCATTATGAGTTACGCAACATTTGACGCCATCAAGATCGGCATCGCTTCTCCGGAGATGATCCGCGAGTGGTCCTACGGCGAGGTGAAAAAGCCGGAGACCATCAACTACCGCACGCTGAAGCCGGAACGGGACGGCCTGTTCTGCGAGCGCATTTTCGGGCCGACGAAGGACTGGGAGTGCCACTGCGGTAAATATAAGAAGATCCGCTACAAGGGCAAGATCTGCGACCGCTGCGGCGTGGAGGTCACCCGTGCCAAGGTGCGCCGCGAGCGCATGGGCCATATCGAGCTGGCCACCCCTGTCAGCCACATCTGGTATTTCAAGGGCATCCCCTCCCGCATGGGCCTGCTGCTGGATATCAGCCCCCGTATTCTGGAGAAGGTGCTGTACTTTGCCGCCTATATCGTTACCGATCCCGGCGAGACGCCCCTCATTAAGAACCAGATCCTGTCCGAGAAGGAATACCGCGATATGCGGGAGAAGTACGAGGACGATTTCGACGCCGGCATGGGCGCCGAGGCCGTGAAGAAGCTGCTGCAGCAGATCGATCTGGAGCAGCTGAGCGAGCAGCTCCACGCGGAGCTGAAGACCACCTCCGGCCAGAAGAAGGCCCGCATCGTCAAGCGTCTGGAGGTGGTGGATGCCTTCCGCCTGTCCGGCAACAAGCCGGAGTGGATGATCATTGACATTCTGCCGGTCATCCCGCCGGAGATCCGGCCCATGGTACAGCTGGACGGCGGCCGCTTCGCCACGTCCGACCTGAACGACCTGTACCGCCGTGTCATCAACCGCAACAACCGCCTGAAGCGCCTGATGGAGCTGAACGCCCCCGACATCATCGTCCGCAATGAGAAGCGCATGCTGCAGGAGGCGGTGGACGCCCTCATCGACAACGGCCGCCGCGGCCGTCCCGTCACCGGCGCCAACAACCGCGCACTCAAGTCCCTCAGCGATATGCTGAAGGGCAAGCAGGGCCGCTTCCGCCAGAACCTGCTGGGCAAGCGCGTGGACTACTCCGGCCGTTCCGTTATCTGCGTCGGCCCCGAGCTGAAGATCTATCAGTGCGGCGTGCCCAAGGAGATGGCGCTGGAGCTGTTCCGCCCCTTCATCATGAAGAAGCTGGTGGAGGACGGCTCCGCCAACAACATCAAGTCCGCCAAGAAGATGGTGGACAAGGGCCGCACCGAGGTGTGGGACGCGCTGGACGAGATCATCAAGGATCATCCCGTCATGCTCAACCGTGCGCCTACCCTGCACCGTCTGGGCATCCAGGCCTTTGAGCCGGTGCTGGTGGAGGGCCGCGCCCTGAAGCTGCACCCCCTGAACTGCACGGCCTTCAACGCCGACTTCGACGGCGACCAGATGGCCATTCACGTCCCCCTGTCCGCCGAGGCGCAGGCCGAGGCCCGTCTGCTGATGCTGTCGGCCAACAACCTGCTGCGGCCGCAGGACGGCGGCCCCGTCACCGTGCCGACGCAGGATATGGTGCTGGGCTCCTACTATCTGACCTTCGAGCGGTTCGAGAACGGCGTATCCCAGATGGACAACGACGCCTATTGGCCCGAGGACATCGACTTTGCGCTGGCCGGCAAGACCTACGATGAGCTGACCGACGAGGAGAAGGCCAACACCCACCTGAACATCTACCGCGACGAGGACGAGGTGCTGATGGCTTACAACGAGCACATCATCGGCATCCACCAGCCCGTGTGGGTGCGCGTCACCAAGGAGCTGGGCGGCGAGAAGGTGAGCCATGTGGTGCGCGCCACCGCCGGACGCATCATCTTCAACCACAACATCCCTCAGGATCTGGGCTTCGTGAAGCGCTTCGACGAGGACGGGAAGCCCACCGACAAGTTCTTCGACTACGAGATCACCGAGACGTGCGGCAAGAAGCTGCTGGGCAAGATCGTTGACCGTACCATCAACCAGTACGGCTTCACCATCGCCGCCGAGGTGCTGGACAACATCAAGGCCACCGGCTACAAGTACTCTACCCGGGGCTCCATCACCATCTCCATCGCGGATATGACGGTGCCCAAGGCCAAGTACGAGCTGATCGACGAGACGGAGCAGCGTGTGGTGGAGATCGAGGACCAGTACAACATGGGCTTCATCACCGACGAGGAGCGCTACAAGCTGGTGGTGCGCGAGTGGGAGAAGACCACCGCCGACGTCACCGACGCCCTGACGGCCAACATGAACAAGTACAACCCCATCTTCATGATGGCTGATTCCGGCGCCCGTGGCTCCATGAAGCAGATCCGTCAGCTTACCGGTATGCGCGGCCTGATGGCCAACACCGCCGGTAAGACCATCGAGATCCCCATCAAGGCCAACTTCCGCGAGGGCCTGAGCGTGCTGGAGTACTTTACCTCCAGCCGAGGCGCCCGTAAGGGCCTGGCCGATACGGCGCTGCGTACCGCCGACTCCGGTTATCTGACCCGCCGCATGGTGGACGTCTGCCAGGACGTTATCATCCGCGAGGCGGACTGCGGCGCCCGGAAGGGTATTCTGGTGTCCGAGATCAGCGAGGGCGGTCAGGTCATCGAGAAGTTCTCCGAGCGCATCAAGGGCCGCTTCCCCGTCAACGATATCCTGAAGCCCGGTACCGACGAGGTGCTGATCTCCAAGGATCACATGATGACCGAGAGCGACGCGGCGCTGCTGGAGTCCTTCGACATCCACTCCGCCGAGATCCGCACCGTGCTGACCTGCCGCGCACACAGCGGTATCTGCGCCAAGTGCTACGGTATGAACCTGGCCACCAGCAAGCCTGTGGGCCCCGGCGAGGCCGTCGGCATCATCGCGGCGCAGTCCATCGGTGAGCCCGGTACCCAGCTGACCATGCGTACCTTCCACACCGGCGGCGTGGCCGGCGGCGACATCACCCAGGGCCTTCCCCGTGTGGAGGAGCTGTTCGAGGCCCGCAAGCCCAAGAAGATGGCCACCATCGCCGAGATCGGCGGCAAGGTGCGCTTCGAGGAGGCCACCAAGGGCAGCCTGCTGAACATCATCATCACCGCCGACGACGGCGATACCCGCACCTACGCGGTGCCCCACACCGGCCTGCTGGTGCAGGACGGCGAGGTCATCGAGAAGGGCCGCCAGCTACAGGACGGCGCGCTGAATCCCCACGACGTACTGCGTATCCGCGGCGCTTCCGCCGTCCACAACTACCTGATCCAGGAGGTCCTGAAGGTCTACCGTCAGCAGGGCGTGGACATCAACGACAAGCACATCGAGGTCATCGTTCGCCAGATGATGCGCAAGGTGCGCGTGGAGGAGGCGGGGGACACCACCCTGCTGTCCGGCGCCATGGCCGACGTGCTGGAGGTGGAGGATGCCAACGCCGCCGTGCGTCAGCGCATCGCCAACGGCGAAGTCCGCGAGGACGGCGAGCCGCTGCAGGAGGCCACCTGCACCCAGCTGCTGATGGGTATTACCAAGGCATCTCTGGCCACGGATTCCTTCCTGTCCGCCGCGTCCTTCCAGGAGACCACCAAGGTCCTGACCGAGGCCGCCATCAAGGGCAAGGTCGACCATCTGGTGGGCCTGAAGGAGAACGTCATTATCGGCAAGCTCATCCCCGCCGGCGCCGGCCTGACGGCCTACCGCAAGCTGGCTGAGGAGATGGTGCCCGATGTGGAGGCCGAGGAGGAAGCGGTGGAGAACGTCTACGCCGTGTCCGTCGGCCCGGCGGAGGACGAGGCGCCCGCCCCGGCGGAGAAGCCCTCCGACGGCGGCGAGGAATAAGCCGTCCGGATCCCATACCTGAAACGCATAAAGCGCCCCTCCACCAACGGCGGAGGGGCGCTTGGCCTGCGGCCAGGGCCGCTTTCGGACGGGGCGGAGGGGCGCTTTCGTGAAAACGCCGTATTTTCACAGGAAAATTCAGTGAACTACACAAATTTTTGTGGTGATTTCACTTGACGCACCCTGCGCCCTATGCTATAATTTCAAATTGCGCGGGATCGCCCGCGGGATTTGTTATGCCATGACAGGAGGAGAACATCCGTGGCCGGAGAGCTGACTGCAAGAGAAAAGGTAGTGGGCTTGAAGCAGACACGGAGGGCCGTCTCACAGGGCAGCGCACGGCGGGTATATCTGGCCTGCGATGCCGACCCCGCTCTGACGGAGCCGCTGGCGGCGCTGTGTAAGGAGCACGGCGTGGAGGTGGACTGCTCCCTGACCATGCAGCAGCTGGGCCGGGCCTGCGGCATCGCCGTACCGGCCTCCGCCGTGGCCATCGTGGCACAATGAGTTTCCAGCCGGAATAAACTGCGTTTGTTCCGTGGAAAATATAGGGAAGCATTCCCGGAAAATTTTTGAGAAAGGAGAAACCAAATGCCTACTTTTAACCAGCTGGTCAAGCAGGGCCGGAAGAAGAGCACTTACAAGTCCAATTCTCCCGCTATGCAGAAGGGCCTGAACACGCTGAAGAACAAGGAGACTGATCTCAGCTCCCCTCAGAAGCGCGGCGTCTGCACGGCCGTCAGAACGGCGACCCCCAAGAAGCCCAACTCCGCTCTGCGTAAGATCGCCCGTGTGCGTCTGACCAACGGCTACGAAGTCACCGCTTACATTCCCGGCGTGGGCCACTCCCTGCAGGAGCACTCCGTCGTTATGATCCGCGGTGGCCGTGTCAAGGATCTCCCCGGCGTCCGTTACCACATCATCCGCGGTACTCTGGATACCCAGGGCGTCTCCGGCCGTATGCAGGCCCGCTCCAAGTACGGCGCAAAGCGCCCCAAGAGCAAGTAAACCTGCAGCTCTGTGCTTTGCCAAAAGGTTTCTCATTATTTATTATAATGTACCTCTTTGGCAGGCCGTACAACAGCCGGTCAGCGGCTGTTGAGTACCTATGAAATCATATTTTTATGAAGGAGGGAAGCATAGTGCCCAGAAGAGGTAATGTTCCCAAGAGAGAGATCTTGCCCGATCCTATGTACAACTCCGTGCTGGTGACCAAGCTGGTCAACAGCATCATGTTGGACGGTAAAAAGGGCGTCGCTCAGAAGGTCGTCTACGGCGCCTTTGATATCATCAAGGAGAAGACCGAGAAGGATCCTCTGGAAGTGTTCACCCAGGCTATGGAGAATATCATGCCCAGCCTGGAGGTCAAGGCCCGCCGTGTCGGCGGCGCCACCTACCAAGTCCCCATGGAAGTCCGTCCCGCCCGTCGTCAGACCCTGGGTCTGCGCTGGCTGACGGCTTACTCCCGCGCACGCGGTGAGCGCACCATGGCCGAGCGCCTGGCAGGCGAGATCATGGATGCTGCCAACAACACCGGCAGCGCCGTGAAGAAGCGCGAGGATACCCACAAGATGGCCGAATCCAACAAGGCATTCGCCCACTTCCGTTGGTAAGCGCAACTACGATTTAAGAAGGAGAACGGTATGCCGAGAAAGGTTACACTGGAAAATACGAGAAATATCGGCATCATGGCCCACATTGATGCAGGAAAGACCACCACGACAGAGCGCATTCTGTACTACACGGGTGTGAACTACAAGTTGGGCGAGACGCACGAGGGCACCGCGACCATGGACTGGATGGAGCAGGAGCAGGAGCGTGGTATCACCATCACCTCCGCCGCTACCACCTGCTACTGGAAGGGCTCCAAGGATCAGTTCCCCCAGACGCGCATCAACATCATCGACACCCCGGGCCACGTGGACTTTACTGTGGAGGTGGAACGTTCTCTGCGCGTGCTGGACGGTTCCGTCACCGTAATGTGCGCCAAGGGCGGCGTGGAGCCGCAGTCCGAGACGGTGTGGCGTCAGGCCGATCACTACCATGTCCCCCGGATGATCTACGTCAATAAGATGGATATCACCGGCGCGGATTTCTACCACGTGCTGGACATGGTGCATGACCGCCTGAAGGCCAACGCTGTCCCCATCCAGCTTCCCATCGGGAAGGAGGATACCTTCAAGGGTATCATCGACCTGGTGGAGATGGACGCCGATATCTACTACGATCAGCTGGGTAAGGATATGCGCGTTGAGCCGATCCCCGAGGATATGGTCGACATCGCCAACGAGTACCGCGAGAAGCTGCTGGATGCCGTGTCCATGTTCGACGACGAGATCATGGAGCTGTATCTGGAGGGGAAGGAGATCCCCACCAGCAAGATCCGTACCGCTATCCGCAAGGCTACCTGCGCCGTGGAAATGGTGCCTGTGACCTGCGGCTCCAGCTATCGAAACAAGGGCGTGCAGAAGCTGCTGGACGCCATCGTGGACTACATGCCCGCACCTACCGACGTCCCTGCCATCAAGGGCGTCAACCCCAAGACCGACGAGGAAGAGGAGCGCAAGTCTTCTGATGATGAGCCCTTCTCCGCGCTGGCTTTCAAGATCATGACCGACCCCTATGTGGGCCGTCTGAGCTTCTTCCGCGTGTACTCCGGTACACTGACCACGGGCTCCTCCGTCCTCAATGCCACCAAGGGCAAGCGCGAGCGTATGGGCCGCATCCTGCAGATGCACGCCAACCACCGCGAGGACATCGAGACCGTGTACTCCGGCGACATCGCCGCCGTGGTGGGTCTGAAGAACACCACCACCGGCGACACGCTGTGCGATGAGAAGCACCCCATTGTTCTGGAGTCCATGGAGTTCCCCGAGCCTGTGATCCGCGTGGCCATCGAGCCCAAGACCAAGGCCGGTCAGGAGAAGATGGGCGTCGCCCTGGCCAAGCTGGCCGAGGAGGATCCCACCTTCCGCACCTACACGGACGAGGAGACGGGTCAGACCATCATCGCCGGTATGGGCGAGCTGCATCTGGAGATCATCGTGGATCGTCTGCTCCGCGAGTTCAAGGTGGAGGCCAACGTGGGCGCACCTCAGGTGGCCTACAAGGAGACCATCCGCAAGGCCGTGGATCAGGAGACGAAGTATGCCCGCCAGTCCGGCGGTAAGGGCCAGTACGGTCACGTCAAGATCCACGTTGAGCCCAACGAGTCCGGCAAGGGCTATGAGTTCGAGAACAAGGTGGTGGGCGGCGCTATCCCCAAGGAGTATATCCCGGCCATCGACGCCGGTATCCAGGGCGCCATGCTGGCCGGCGTTGTGGCGGGTTATCCCGTCGTGGACGTGAAGGTCACGCTGTACGATGGCTCCTACCACGAGGTGGACTCCTCCGAGATGGCGTTTAAGATCGCCGGCTCCATGGCCTTCAAGGAGGCCATGCGCAAGGCCGATCCCACGCTGCTGGAGCCCATCATGAAGGTCTGCGTCATTGTGCCCGACGAGTATATGGGTGACGTGATCGGCGACCTGAACGCACGGCGCGGCCAGATCCAGGGCTACGAGATGCGCTCCGGCGCCCAGCAGATCGACGCCTTCGTGCCGCTGGCAGAGATGTTCGGCTACGCCACTGACCTGCGCTCCCGCACACAGGGCCGCGGTCAGTACACCATGGAGCCCAGCCACTACATCGAACTGCCCAAGAGCCTGCAGGAAAAGCTCATCAGCAAGCGTACCGGACGGGAAAATTTCTAAAACCGTAATTTACGATTGATTTTCCCACGAAAATACTGTAAAATGGCAGTGCTAGACTGTTACCGCTGCCCAACACATGATACAAAACTGTTAAGGAGGATCATTTCAAATGGCTAAGCAGAAATTTGAAAGAACGAAACCCCATGTCAACATCGGCACCATCGGCCACATCGACCATGGTAAGACCACTCTGACCGCGGCTATCACCAAGTATCTGGCGATGCAGGGCGGCGCTGAGTACACCGATTACTCTTCCATCGATAAGGCTCCCGAGGAGCGCGAGCGTGGTATTACCATCAACACCGCTCACGTCGAGTATGAGACTGCCAAACGTCACTATGCCCACGTCGACTGCCCGGGCCACGCCGACTATATCAAGAACATGATCACCGGTGCTGCCCAGATGGACGGCGCTATCCTGGTCATCGCCGCCTCTGACGGCCCCATGGCTCAGACTCGTGAGCACCTGCTGCTGGCCCGTCAGGTGAACGTGCCCTCCGTGCTGGTCTTCCTGAACAAGTGCGATCAGGTCGACGACGAGGAGCTGCTGGAGCTGGTGGAGATGGAAGTCCGCGAGCTGCTGGACTTCTACGGCTTCCCCGGCGACGACACCCCCATCATCCGCGGTTCCGCTCTGAACGCTCTGGTTTCCGAGTCCACCGATCCCAACGCTCCCGAGTATGCCTGCATCAAGGAGCTGATGGACGCTGTTGACAGCTGGATCCCCACCCCCGACCGCAAGGAGGATATGCCCTTCCTGATGCCCGTCGAGGACGTGTTCACTATCTCCGGCCGTGGTACCGTTGCTACCGGCCGTGTGGAGCGTGGTAAGCTGAATCTGAACGAGAAGGTCGAGATCGTCGGTCTGTCCGATGAGAAGCGCGAGACCACCGTTACCGGTATCGAGATGTTCCACAAGCTGCTGGACTACGCTGAGGCCGGCGACAACATCGGCGCCCTGCTGCGCGGCGTTGCCAAGACCGAGATCGAGCGCGGTCAGGTTCTGTCCAAGCCCGGCTCCATCCATCCCCACACCAAGTTCACCGGCCAGGTGTACGTTCTGACCAAGGATGAGGGCGGCCGTCACACCCCCTTCTTCAACAACTATCGTCCCCAGTTCTACTTCCGTACCACCGACGTGACCGGCGTCATCACTCTGCCCGAGGGCGTTGAGATGTGCATGCCCGGCGATAACGTCGACATGAACGTGGAGCTGATTACCCCCATCGCTATCGAGAACGGTCTGCGTTTCGCTATCCGTGAGGGTGGCCGTACCGTCGGTTCCGGCGTCGTTATCGGCATCGAGGAGTAATTTCCCACCGGGGGTAACGGATCAGATGATCTAAAAAAGGGAGACACGCACAAGCGTGTCTCCCTTTTTATGTGTTGGAGAGCGGCGTTTGGCGGAAGAATGCTCTCCTGCCGGGCGGTTGCCGCATGGGCAGGAGGGCCGCAGATCGTGCGGCCCTCCTGCTGTGTGAGGAGCTTTCCTGCGGCGGCGAATGTGGGCGCGGGAGCGGCGAAGCTGCCTGCGCAGCTACTTCTCCGGGAAGGCCAGCACGGTCTGGAAGCCGTTCTCGCCGGTGGCGATGATGTCGCCGCCTACCAGACGGTCGCCGCAGAGGAACAGGTTGACCTGCACGCCGTCAGGCACCTCCGGGTAGTTGGTGACGGTGTAGGTGAAGCGGCGGACGGTCTGCCCGGCGCAGCCGCCGAAGGGCAGGCCCTGCTTCTCCTGCAGCTTCAGATAGTCGCCCCACTGGGATTTCAGATCCTCCGGCAGCTGGAGATCCAGCGTCTCCACCGGCTCCGGCGATACCTGCCACCCCAGACCTTGCAGGTAGGCCACGCGCTGGTCGTTGGTGGCAAGGTCTACCTCTTCACAGGGGGGGCTGCTGCGGAAGCAGCCGGCCAGCAGCAGGGTCATGCCGGTGACGAGCACCAGCGCGGCGGCGGTCAGCAGGAGCCTGCGGCGTGTAAAGCGCATATGTATGATGTACAAGTTCATCACCTCTCACCAAATTTTATTTGTATTTCGGCGGGGATATGATAAAATCAGGAAAATGACAGAGAGGGGGCGGCGGTATGGAGCGGCTGGACAAGGTACTGGCCGGTACGGGCCGGTGGTCGCGGCGGGAGGTAAAGCTGCTGGTGCGGCAGGGACAGGTACAGGTCAACGGCGCGGCGGCGTCCTCCGCCGAGGAGAAGGTGGAGCCGGAGACGGCGGTCATCCTTGTGGGCGGAGAGCCGGTGCGGCTGCAGAAATTCACCTATGTGATGCTGCACAAGCCGGCGGGGGTGCTGTCCGCCACCGAGGATCGGCGGCAGGCGACGGTGCTGGAGCTGCTGCCGCAGGAGCTGCGGCGGCGGGGACTGTCGCCGGTGGGGCGGCTGGACAAGGATACGGAGGGGCTGATGCTCCTGACGGACGACGGGGAGCTGGCCCACCGGCTGCTGAGCCCGAAATACCATGTGGACAAGCGGTACTACGCCCGTGTGGACGGGCCGCTGGGCCCGGCGGACGCGGCGGCCTTCGCGGCGGGCCTGACGCTGGAGGACGGGCTGGTGTGTCTGCCGGCGGGGCTGGAGCCGCTGGGGCCTGGGGAGTGCATCGTGACCCTGCGGGAGGGGAAGTTCCACCAGGTGAAGCGGATGCTGGCGGCCCGGGGTGCGCCGGTGCTGTACCTGAAGCGGCTGTCTATGGGGCCGCTGGCGCTGGACGGGACGCTGGCGCCCGGCGCGTTCCGGGAACTGACAGCGGAGGAGACGGCGGCGCTGCGGGCTGCGGCGAGATTGTGATTATTTCGACAGAACCACAAAAAACACGACATATTTTTTGTGGAAAACGAGAAAAAATACTTGCAAAATCGTCATAGTGACGATATAATAGGAGCATCGGCTTGGCAGATTGCACAAAATACCTACGCGAGGTTCGCAGGAGGAAGTCGTTATGTCGGGAAGAATTTTTCAGAATGTGGTACTGCAATTCAAGGAGACGACGGATCGCACCATCGGTGTCATCGACGCGGACGGGACGGTGATCGCCTGCAGCGAGCTGACGGGGATCGGCAAGAAGTGGACGAAGTATGTGGAGCCTATCGCCGCGGCGGAGGGCGCCTGCATCACGCTGGAGGGCCGGACGTTCAAGGCACTGCCCAGCTGGAGCACCCACTTTGACTACGCGGTATTTGCCAGCGGCGACGACAGCATGAGCCGCACGGTGTGCGCCATGGCTGCGGTGTCCCTCAACGCCGCCAAAAGCTACTACGAGGAGAAGCACGACAAGGGCTCCTTCATCAAAAATATCATTTCGGACAACATCCTTATCAGCGATATCTACATGCGCGCCAAGGAGCTGCATGTGGCGGCGGAGACGGCCCGGGGCGTGTTCGTCATCCGGCCTGTGGACGACCGGCTGGAGACAGTACCCGTGGATGTGATACAGGGGCTGTTCCCCGACCGGCAGAACGACTTCGTCATCAGCGTGGGCGAGCAGGACGTGGCGCTGATCCACCAGATGAACGAAAACGCCGGCGCCAAGGATCTGGAGGCGGTGGCCCAGCGCATCGAGGAGGCCCTGCGGGTGGACGGCGAAAGCTGCGTGTTCGTGGGCATCGGCACGCTGGCCCTGCACCTGCGGGATCTGGCCAAGAGCTACAAGGAGGCACAGATCGCCATTGAGGTGGGCAAGGTCTTTGACACCGAGCGCTACGTCATCAACTATGAGAATCTGGGCATCGGCCGGCTGATCTACCAGCTGCCCACTACCCTGTGCGAGATGTTTCTGCAGGAGGTCTTTAAGAAGAACCCCATTGACGCGCTGGATCAGGAGACGCTGTTCACCATCTACAAGTTCTTTGAGAACAACCTGAACGTGTCGGAGACGGCGCGGAAGCTGTTCGTCCACCGGAATACGCTGGTGTACCGGCTGGAGAAGATCAAAAAGCTGACGGGTCTTGACCTGCGGGAGTTCGACGATGCCATCACCTTCAAGGTGGCGCTGATGGTCAAGAAGTACCTGACCAGCCGCGGCATCGACACATAAGAGAATATAAGTTGACATAAACCAGACGGCTGCGGTATGGCAGCCGTCTGTTTTTTTTTGGCGCTGCTCCGTCCTCTGTATCCGTGACACGGCGGATGCCGGGGGTTCGCCGCGTCACACGTCCCGGGGCCAGTCCAGTCCGCGGGGCAGGCCCAGCAGATAGTCGGCGCTGACGTGATAGTGCTGGCAGAATTTGACGAGGTAAGCAATAGGCGGCGTATTGTGGCCTGTCTCGTACCGGGCGATCTGCACCTGATGGTAGCCGATGGCGGCGGCCAGCTGCCGCTGAGATTCGTCGTGGTCAATGCGTATATCAATCATGCGCTGGATCATGAAGCAGCACCTCCTTTGCTTGACAGCTTATAACAAATGTGCTATCTTTATTCCGAACGATAGCAAAAGTGCTATCAAAAATGAGAGGAGAATACTGTATGGCGGAAAAAACGAAAACGTGCGACGTGTGCGGCGCGGAGATCGCGGCCAGCGCAAAGACCTGCCCGAGCTGCGGCGGTAAAAACAAGAAGCCGGTCTACAAAAAGTGGTGGTTCTGGGTACTGGTACTGGTGGTCGTCGCGGCTATTGCCGCCGGTACCGGCGGGAAGGAGGATGGACAGCCGTCAGGTAACACCGGAAAGACGGACGGTGGCCAGCAGCAGGAGGCGGTATCCTATACCCACTACAATGTGACGGAGCTGTTCGATGCCCTGAAGAAGAACGCCCTTAGCGCCGAAAAGACCTACAACGGGCAGTATGTGGAGATCGAGGGGTATCTGGGCACCATCGACAGCGGCGGCAAGTACATCTGCGTGGAGGCATCGTCCAACAGCTATGACTACCTGTTCGACAGCGTGCAGTGCTACATCAAGAGTGCGGAGCAGACGGACAGGGTCATGGAGATGAGCGCGGGCGATCCCATCACTGTGCGGGGGAAGATCACCGCAGTCGGCGAGGTGCTGGGCTATTCGCTGGACATCGACAGCATCGACTAAGCAAAAAAGGACGCCGGGGAGGCGTCCTTTTTTTGCGAAAATTGGGTTTTCGGGGAACCGGCGGGCAGGGGAAAGCGTCAAAAAACAGGTGGGGCAAATTAAGGAAATATTCATATCTTTCCTGTTGCCATTTTGTAACCATTTATATATAATGGGAACATCATGGGAGCATCGGCCGAAAAAGGCCACAAGATGTTGCATTGGGACGAACAGGAGCAGAGATATGATCCGTTTGATAGACGCTGAAAAGGTATACGACAACGGGACACACGCCCTCAAGGGAGTGTCCTTTACCGTGGACGATGGGGAATTCGCGTTCCTCGTGGGGCCCTCCGGCTCCGGCAAGTCCACCATTATCAAGCTGCTGACCGGCGAGGTGGTGCCCACGGCGGGCCGCGTCATGGTCAACGGCTTCTCCATGAGCCGCATTTCCGAGCGGCAGATCCCCTACATGCGCCGCACCATCGGCGTCATTTTTCAGGATTTCCGCCTGATCGGCAACAAGACCGTGTACGACAATCTTGCGCTGGCCATGCGGGCGGTGGGCGCCTCCCCCCGGGAGCTGCGCAGCCGCATCCCCTATGTGCTGGAGCTGGTGGGACTGGCGGACAAGGAGAACCGCTACCCCGACGAGCTGTCCGGCGGCGAGCAGCAGCGCGTGGCCATCGCCCGGGCGCTGGTGAACAACCCCAGCACCATCGTGGCCGACGAGCCTACCGGCAACCTTGACCCGGGCCGCTCACTGGAGATCATGACCCTGCTGGAGCGCATCAACGCGCTGGGCACCACCGTGATCGTGGTGACCCACGAGCGGGGGCTGGTGAACCATTTCAACAAGCGGATCATCCTGCTCAACGAGGGCCGCGTCATCGGCGATGGTATGGGCAGCTACGAGGTGTAAGGCATGCGGCACGATTTTAAATTTTTCATCAGGGAAGGCGCGGGGAACATGTTCTCCCACGGGTTCATGTCCTTCGCCGCCATCGGCATCACCGTGGCGTGTCTGCTGATCATGGGCACGTTTACACTGGTGGCGTACAACGCCAACGTGAATCTGGCAGACCTGCAGCAGGAGAACGCGGTGCTGGCCTTTGTGGACGACGCGCTGACGGAGCAGGAGGCCAGAGCGCTGCAGACGAAGATCGAAAATGTGAACAACGTGGCGGACTGCACGTTTATGTCCCGGGACGAGGCTAAGGAGAACTACATCGCCAGGTACGACGGCGACGAGCTGTACGGCGACCTGCCGGCGGACGTGTTCCGGCACCGGTACGTCATCCATGTGACAGATCCTGATCGCATCATGGAGACGAAGGAGGCGGTGGAGCAGGTGGCGGGCATTGCCAAGGCCCGGGCCGATCAGGCGGTGGCCGAGGGCTTTACCACCGCACGGAACGTGGCGGGCATCATCAGCATCGCCCTCATCGCCATACTGCTGCTGGTGTCGGTGTTCATCATCAGCAACACCATCAAGCTGACCACCTTCGACCGGCGGGACGAGATCGCCATTATGAAGATGGTGGGCGCCACCAACGGATTCATCCGGTGGCCCTTCGTGTACGAGGGTATGCTGCTGGGCCTGTTCAGCGCCGTTATCGCCTTTGGCCTGCAGTGGCTGCTGTACACCGCCGTGGCGCGGGGCATCGGGACATCCGACACCCTGCAGATCCTGACGGTGGTGCCGTTTGTGAAGATCTGGCAGCCGGTGGCGCTGGTATTTCTGGGCGCCGGCATCCTGGTGGGCGTGGGCGGCAGCCTGACGGCCATTCGGCGGTTCCTGCGGGTATGACGGTATGACAAGGAGAGGAGCGTGACCATGAGGAGAGGAAAACGCCTATTGTGCGGCGCGCTGGCGCTGGTGCTGGGGCTGTCGCTGCTGGCGGTGGCCACCGTGCAGCGGGCCTATGCCACCAAGACGGACGAGGAAAAGAAGTCCGAGGAGCAGGCCCGGCGTCAGGCGGAGATGGACGAGCTGGAGAAAAAGAAGCAGGAGAAAAGAGAGCGCGTCGCGGAGCTGCAGAAGCAGATCGCAGAGGCCAAGGCCAAGAAAGAGGACGTAATGGGCACCAAGACCCTGCTGGATCAGCGGAACCAGCTGCTGATGGAGGAGATCGACGATACCAAGGCGCAGATCGACCTGTATGCCCAGCAGATCACGGAATACGAGGAGATGGAGTCGGAGCAGTACGACCTGTTCTGCCAGCAGGTGCGCAGCGAGGAGGAGAGGGGCAGCCTGTCCTACTGGTCGGTGCTGTTCAAGGCTACCAGCATCGCAGACCTCCTGAACCGGCTGGAGTTCGTCAACGAGGTGGCGGAATACGACCGGAACCTCATCGAGGCCATCCGCCAGACACGGGAGAACATCAAGGCGGAGAAGACCGCCATGGAGGAGCAGGAGCAGCTGTTGGCCCAGCAGCAGGACGCGCTGCAGCAGAAGGTGGACGAGGCGGCGGCGCTGATCGCCGAGTACGCCGCTACCCAGAAGGGCTACGAGGAGCTGGCCGCGGCGGAGGAGAAGGAAGCGAAAGAGATCGAGGCCCAGATCAAGAAGCTGCTGGAGACCTCCGATGTGACACCCAGCCCCGGCGGCTTCATCTGGCCGGTGAGCACCAGTAAGATCATCACATCTCCCATGGGCGGGCGCGTGTCCCCCGGCGGCATCGGCAGTACCAACCACCGTGGCGTGGATATCGGCGGCGTGGGCACTACCAGCGCGGCCATGGCCACCAAGGCGGGCAAGGTCATTCTGGCCCGGACGGTGGTGTACGGTTCCTACGGCGGCAGCGGCTACGGCAACTATGTGGTGGTGGATCACGGCGGCGGCTATACCACGCTGTACGCGCACCTCACCTCCGTCTCCGTCAGCGTGGGACAGATGGTGGGGCAGGGCGATACGGTGGGCATTACCGGCTCTACCGGCAACTCCACCGGCCCGCACCTGCACTACGAGGTGATGATCAACGGCGTGAACCAGAACCCGCTGGACTATCTGCCGGGCTACATCGCACGTTGGTGACAACGGACATACCGGAAAACTCTGCATCATACCATGATGCAGAGTTTTTTTGCGTGGAGGGCGGCGTATGTACGGGTATATCCGGCAGGGGCGGCGGACGGCGCTGACAAGGGAGCTTATCGGCGGCGTGGCGTTTCAGGTGCTGACGGTGGGGACAGGCCCGCTGCGGCGGGTGCGTGCCCGCCGCCTGCTGCGGCGCCTGGCGCGGCAGGGCGTGAGCGCGGCGGTGTTTGAGGACGGCGCATGGCGGGAGGCGGCGGCGCGGTACGGCATCCGGCCGGTGCCGGTGGGGCCGCTGCGGCTGGCCAAGCTGGGAGAGCTGCTGGACGCCGTGTGTCCGGCGCTCAGCGGAAAGACCGCGCGGCTGTGCACCGGGGAGGACGGCAGCACGGCGCGGCGGGCGGCGCGGGTGCTGGTGAAGCGGGCCCGGTATGTGGCGGCGGAGCCGCCGGGACAGGCGGCGCTGGAGCAGTGGATGCTGGCACGGTACGGCGTGGCGGCGGGCTGCGGCGGTCAGACGCCGGCGGTGACGGTGTGGTGCGGTATGGCGGGAGAGGAGCGGGACGGCGCGGCGGTGTATCTGGGGGAGGACTGCACGGCGCGGCAGGAGGTGCGGTACGCGGCGGCGGGGCTGGGGCCGTGGCCGGTGTCGGAGCAGCTGCTGGCGGCGCTGTTTGCGGCGGGCAGATGGGAGCCATCGCAAATTCATGTGGTATCGGTGACTTCCCGCGCTTGACAGGCGGGGGGAAACTCACTATAATGCAACGTGATATATTGTGCGTATTTTGCCTGTTCAGGGGCATCTTACCAATAGAAAGGAATGTGCAGCATGGCGAAAGAATTCAAAATGAGTCAGGCCCGCTATGACGAGCTGAAAAAGGAACTGGATTACAGCAAGACCACCCGTGCCGATGAGGTGGCGGAGCTGATCAAGGAGGCCCGCGGCTTCGGCGACCTCAGCGAGAACAGCGAGTACGATGAGGCGAAAAACGAGCAGGGCAAGCTGTACTCCCGCATCGCAGAGCTGGAGGATATCCTGCTGCACGCGGTGATCGTGGACGAGAGCGAGGATTCCGACAAGATCTCCATCGGCAGCGTTGTTACCGTAACGGAGCTGGGCGGCGGCAAGCAGCTGCCGACATACCGTATCGTGGGTTCCCAGGAGGCGGACGTTATGTCCCGCGCCGTCAGCGAGGATTCCCCCTTCGGCAAGGCGCTGATGGGCCACAAGGCCGGCGAGGAGGTAGTCGTGGAGGCGCCCCGGGGCACGATCCGCTACCGTATCGACAAGATCGAACGCTGAGTGCGGGGCGCATGGCGCCCGGCATTGGCAATATACAAAGGAGGGCTGCAAAATGGCAGACGAAACCAACCGCAACGACACCCAGCAGCAGGATCTCGGCGAGCTGCTGTGCATCCGCCGTGAGAAGCTCAAGGCCCTGCAGGACGAGGGGCGCGACCCTTTCCAGATCACGAAATTCGACGTGACACACCACACGCAGGACATTAAGGACAACTTCGACGCTCTGGAGGGCAGCGAGGTATCCGTGGGCGGTCGCCTGATGAGCAAGCGCGGCATGGGCAAGGTGTCCTTCTGCGACTTGCAGGATAAAACGGGCCGCATCCAGATCTACGCCCGCAAGGATGAGATGGATGAGGACAACTATAACCGCTTCAAGAAATACGACATCGGCGATATCGTGGGCGTCAAGGGCGAGGTGTTCCGCACCCAGCGGGGCGAGATGTCCGTCCGCGCACGGGAGATCACGCTGCTGAGCAAGTCCCTGCGCCCCCTGCCGGAGAAGTTCCACGGCCTGACCGATAAGGAGATCCGTTACCGCCAGCGGTACGTCGATCTCATCATGAACCCGGAGAGCAAGCGGAACTTCGAGATCCGCAGCAGGTTCGTGGCGTATCTGCGCCGCTATCTGGACGATCTGGGCTTCATGGAGGTGGAGACGCCTGTTCTCAGCCCCATTGCCGGCGGCGCCAACGCTCGTCCGTTTATCACGCACCACAACGCGCAGGACATTGATATGTATATGCGCATCGCCACGGAGCTGCACCTGAAGCGGCTGATCGTGGGCGGCATGGAGCGGGTGTACGAGGTGGGCCGCATCTTCCGCAACGAGGGCATGGACACCAAGCACAACCCGGAGTTCACCACCTGCGAGCTGTATCAGGCATTTACCAATCTGGACGGCATGATGGACATTCTGGAGGGTATCCTCTCCGGCGCGGCCAAGGAGATCCTGGGCACCTACCACGTCCAGTGGCTGGGCCACGAGATCGACCTGACCCCCAGCTGGCAGCGCGTGACCATGGCGGACGCCGTGAAGAACGTTACCGGCGCCGACTTCATGGCCTGCATCGGCGATGCCGACAAGGGCGTGGAGCTGGCCAAGAGCGTGGGCGTGGACATGGACGGCGTGGCCCACACATGGGGCAACGCCCTGTACGAGACGTTTGACCAGAAGGTGGAGGAGACGCTGGTGCAGCCCACCTTCATCACCATGTACCCGGTGGAGGTCAGCCCGCTGGCCAAGCGCAGCCCCGAGCAGCCCGCCCTCACCGAGCGGTATGAGATGTTCATCTGCGGCTGCGAGATGGGCAACGCCTTCAGCGAGCTGAACGACCCCATCGACCAGTACGAGCGCTTCAAGGCCCAGGCGGAGAAGCGGGCCAACGGCGACGAGGAGGCCGACATGATGGACGAGGACTTCGTCATGGCGCTGGAGTACGGCATGCCGCCTACCGGCGGTCTGGGCTTCGGCATCGACCGGTGCAGCATGATGCTGTGCGGCACGGATTCCATCCGCGACGTCATTCTGTTCCCCACAATGAAGCCGTTGGACTCCGACAAGAAGGGTTCCAAGGAAGTTTCGGCTCCTGCGGAGGCTGCTCAGGCGGCTCCGGTTGTGGAGGAAAAAATCGATTTTTCCAATGTGGAGATCGAGCCGCTGTTCCAGGATCAGGTGGATTTCGACACCTTCTCCAAGTCTGATTTCCGTGCCGTGAAGGTTAAGGAATGCGAAGCCGTGAAGAAGTCCAAAAAGCTCTTAAAGTTCGTTTTGGACGACGGAAGCGGCGTAGATCGGGTCATTTTGAGCGGAATTCACGAGTATTATGAGCCGGAGGAGCTGGTTGGAAAGACCTGCATCGCCATTACGAACCTCCCGCCCCGCCCGATGATGGGCATTGATTCCTGCGGTATGCTCATCTCCGCCGTGCATCACGAAAACGGCGAAGAAAAGCTGCATTTGCTGATGGTGGATCCCCACATTCCGGCAGGCGCAAAGCTCTATTGATTGCCCCAAAATTGTCGGTGCTTACGCCACAACTTACGCCAATTTACTCCGAGCTTACGCCAAAAATGCGTTTGAAATTCTGCGATTGCAGACAAGTTCCGATAGCATACGATAAGTTCATATGATTTAAGCCCGCTGATTTCGATCAGCGGGCTTTTTCTATTTCTGCCCCTATTACATCTTTGTGATGTGATAGGGGCTTTTTTTGTTCCTGAAAGGTGGTCGAAAAAAATTTTTTGAAAAATCTCAAAAAAACTTCGTACAAATCGAAAAAAATTTCCCAGTTGGTTAGTGAGGGCAAAAACCTCACGAACCTTGAAAATCGAATAGACATTCAACAGGTACATTCCTGATCGGAGGTGAAAGCCCCAGCCGGATGAAGGTGCGCCACGAACTTCCTGCCCACAAGGGTTATCACGGAAAGCAAGGTTGGTAGCGATTCCGAACCATTCTGAAATATCCGCTTGCTGCGGATAAGGCGATGAAACGATTCAGGGACAATGATACTTCCCTATGGGGCTGGCGGAGTACCCGGCAGAGGTGAGATTCCTATGAGTTCGGTCAGCAGCCGAACGCCTGTTGATTTCCTTTTACGCATTTGGGGGATGAGATCGAGTTAAATGCGACCACCAAAGCACAGCCGAACCCCTTGACAATCGTTATCATATATGATAACATTATAGTGGATCGGAAGGGAGGGTTTTGTATGACCGAAAAGGAACTGTTGACAGCAAGACAGAGCATTGTGCAGAAGCTGACGCAGGCAAGACTGGAAAAAGGATTGTCGCAGGAGCAGCTTGCAAAGCGGATCGGAACCCAGCGTTCCAACATCTGCCGCATCGAAAAAGGAACGCAAAACCTCTCCCTTGACCTGATGCTCAAGATCGCAGAAGCGCTTGACAAGGATGTGTCCGTAATGCTTGAGGAAAGGAGCGGCTCAATGGAAAAAGTATATAGCCTGCGCCTTTATGATGAAACACTGCTGACCTTCACGCTGGAGGAGAGAGGCTTGGAGGGCTTGCAGGCGACAATTCTTCACACCGAAACGGCAAAGCAAAGGCTGTTTCCCCTCGACTTGGAGCTGACAAACGAGGGCGTTGTGAAGTGGCTGGAACGGCGGGTGATCCCGAAGAACCGGCAGTTTGTAGACGAGATCTTAAAGACGCTGGGGTTGAGCGTAAACAACACGAAGGGCATCATGGATGTCTGTATGGGGCTGTCCCTCAACGACAGCTATTGGGTCGTCCCCGCCGACTTTGACGGCAAGTATGCCGATTATAACCTCTATGAAAACCGCTTCTCCGAAGCGCTGTCGCTGGTGGCTTATACCGGCGTGGGCGGCAGCCGGGAGGCGTTCTCCACCTCGCCGGAGCTGACCACCAACGGTATGCTGCGGAAGGCTTGGAGGTTCGTGGAGGGTGACGGCATCTATCTGTATAAGGGCGGCACGGAGGGCGCTGCGAACACCGGAAACGAGCCGTACAGCGAGTATTACGCCTGTCAGATCGCAGACAAAATGGGCATCGGCTGCGTACAGTACGACTTGGAAAACTGGAAAGGTATCCTTGCCTCCAAGTGCCGGCTGTTCACGGATATTGATACCTCTTTCGTCCCTATCGGGCGTATTCTCCGCAAGACGACGCTGAAAGCCTGCCTTGATTATTACAAGACCTTGGGCGACGAGTTCTATGAGCAGCTTTGCAGTATGCTGGTTTTCGACGCCCTGATTTACAATGAGGACAGACACTTCGGCAACTTCGGCTTGCTGCGGAACAATCACACGGGCGAAATTATTGCCCCTGCGCCCATCTTCGATAACGGCTTGTCGCTGTTCAACTACGCAATGCCGGATGATTTCAAGAACCTGCGTGCGTATGCAAAGACCCGTTCCAATCCCTACCGCATTTCCTATGAGGATGTGTGTAAAGAGGTAATGGGTGCAAAGCAGAAAGCGCAGCTGCGGCGAATGGTGGACTTCAAGTTCACCCGTCATCCGTCCCTCAATTTGCCGGAGCAGCGGTTGACAGCCATTGAAAAACAGCTTGGAGAGCGTACAAGAGAGCTGCTCTCCATTCCGGTTCAGAGAAGCGCAAAGCGCAAAAACGAGCCGGAAAGATGATCCGTCTGCGGTATGGGAGCATCCCCATACCGCAGATACTTATCGGCCGCCCATACAGACCAGTATGAGATTCCCGTAAAAAATACCACCTATGTTCTTAAAACAACCACCTATCGAGAATCGGTAGAAATCGGTTCTTGATTTTCCTATACTGTAACCGTAACGAGGAGGTGAACCGATGCAAATTGAAATCAAGATAGACGAAAAATGCAAAGAGCCAAAAATCATCGTGATGACGGACAAAATGACCGATGAAGTCAATGCAATCATAAAAAGACTGTCAGACGAGCAACCGCAGGTCATTGCCGGATTCAGGGAGGATGTGGTCGAGGTTCTGGAACCGTCTGAAATCTACCGTGTTTTTGCTGAATCAGGTAAGGTGTTTGCCGAGACAAATCACGGCGGGTATGCGCTCCACCTGAGGCTATACGAGGCGGAACAACGGCTTGACAGCAAGACTTTTGTCCGAATATCAAACTCGGATATTATCAATCTGAGAAAGGTCAAGAGCTTTGATTTGAGCTTTGTCGGGACAATTTGCATCACGCTTTCAAACGGTACGGTTACTTATGTTTCACGGCGATCCGTCGCCAAAATCAAACAACTGTTAGGAATGTGAGGTGGCAGAAATGAAGAAAAAACTGATTGGACGAGGAATAATTGGTTTCCCTGTTGGCATTGCAATCGGATATGTCATTACGGTGATTATCTCAATCTGCATTGGGGATGGCTTCTTCCATCCGGTCAATCCGGAGCTTGTGAATAAAATGGGGAGCGAATTAAATGCGATTCTCATTCAAACCGGTCTGAGCGGAATAATGGGCACAGGCTTTGCAATGGCTTCGGTTATTTGGGAGATTGATTCGTGGAGTCTTGCAAAGCAAAGCGGGATTTACTTCGCAATTGCTTGCGTGATTATGTTCCCTATCTCTTATTTTGCCAACTGGATGCCCCATTCGACCGCTGGAATTCTGTCTTATGTAGGCATATTCGTAGCGATCTTCCTCGCTGCTTGGGTAACTCAGTATTCTGTGTGGAAAAGGAAGATCAAAAAAATGAACGAAGGCATTAAGGATAATAACGATATGAATTGATCCCGCCGATCTGCACTCTGCGCCTTGTTTTAACAGCAGAATAAACCACATACATAGCCGCTTGGTTTTCAAAAGAAATCAGGCGGCTATTTCTATTTTGAAGGAGGTATTCGCTATGAGCGAAACAGATTACAATGCTCGCCTTTATGAGAAAATGAAAGCCGAGCAGGACAAATACCGGGACTGGCTGCTGCATCAGGAGCCGTCTGAAATTCTCAATCATACCTACGAATACACGATGCGGGAGGACATCGTAATGTGTATGGAGGAGCTGGAGCTTGAGCCGGAAAAGGCAAGGGCTTTGCTTCGTTCCCCTTGTCCTCTGAGTGATGTATATAAGGAGTTCCGGGACAGAGAAACAGCCTATGGCAGGGCGTTCGGCAAGGCGCTGCTGGCGGTGGCGGCGGCCCCGCTGCTCAGCGGTATCGTGGGCCTGCTGGGCGGCACGGACAGTTTTGCGCTGGCGGCTGCGGCGGTGCTGGTCATCGGCACCGGCATCGGCGTGGGCTGCATCGCGGCGGTGCAGAAAAAGTACAACGGGGGCATGTTTTAACGGCCCCCGCTTTTTTCTGCGTGGGGCTCTTGTCAGAGCGTGTCGAAGCATAGTATAATACTTCTATCTGCGCCGCGCATGCGTAGCATAGACAGAGGGCGCGGAGAAGGGGGAGACTTTATGGAAACGATCCGGGAACTATTTGATCTGTCCCACACCCGAGCGGGGGCCTATCTGGCGGGGTTCACCTACCCGTGGGAGGCGCTGGCCGGCATCAGTGAGCTGATCCGGCAGCTGGGCCCTGCGCTGGGGGAGGACTTCCGACAGGCGGCGCCGGAGGTATGGGTGCATAAGACGGCCACGGTGGCACCCACGGCCTATCTGGGTGCGCCGTGCATCATCGGCGCCGGTACGGAGGTGCGCCACGGCGCGTTCATCCGGGGCAGCGCACTGGTGGGCGACGGCTGCGTGGTGGGCAACTCCGTGGAGCTGAAGAACGTCATCCTGTTCGACGGGGTGCAGACGCCCCACTACAACTATGTGGGCGACAGTATTCTGGGCTACAAGGCCCACATGGGCGCGGGCTCCATCACATCCAACGTCAAGTCCGACAAGACGCTGGTGGCGGTGCGCTGCGGCAGCGAGCGCATGGAGACGGGCCGCAAGAAGGTGGGCGCCATGCTGGGCGACCATGTGGAGATCGGCTGCAACAGCGTGCTGAATCCGGGCACGGTAGTGGGCCGGAACAGCCGGGTCTATCCGCTGTCCTCCGTGCGGGGGACGGTGCCGGCGGACAGCATCTATAAGCGCGGCGGCGACATCACCGCCCAGCGCGGGGAATAAAGAGGGGGAGAAACGCAATGGGACGCTATTTCGGGACGGACGGCTTCCGTGGGGAGGCCAATGTGGATCTGACGGCGGATCACGCCTATCAGGTGGGCCGCTTTCTGGGCTGGTACTACGGCGAGCTGAAGCGCCGCGCCGGGGACGAGACGCCGGTGCGGGTGGTCATCGGCAAGGACACGCGGCGCAGCAGCTACATGTTTGAGTACGCGCTGGCCTCCGGGCTGGTGGCTTCCGGTGCGGACGCCTACCTGCTGCATGTGACCACCACGCCCTCCGTGTCCTATGTGGCACGGACGGAGACGTTCGACTGCGGCATTATGATCTCCGCCAGCCACAACCCCTACTACGACAACGGCATCAAGCTCATCAACGGCACCGGCGAGAAGATGGACGAGGACACCATCGCCCTGATCGAGGACTATCTGGACGGCAGGCTGGAGGTGTTCGGCCAGATGTGGCAGCAGATTCCGCTGGCCAAGCGGGAGCACATCGGCCGCACGGTGGACTATACCGCCGGGCGCAACCGGTATGTGGGCTACCTCATCTCGCTGGGGATGTTCTCCTTCAAGGGCATGAAGGTGGGCCTGGACTGCGCCAACGGCAGCGCATGGACCATCGCCAAGAGCGTGTTCGACGCGCTGGGGGCCAAGACCTATGTGATGGGCGACGAGCCGGACGGCTTCAACATCAACAACGGCGTGGGCTCCACCCATATCGACGCCCTGCGGCGGTTCGTGGTGGCCAACGGGCTGGACATCGGCTTCGCCTACGACGGCGACGCCGACCGGTGCCTCGCGGTGGATGAGCAGGGCACCGTCATCACCGGCGACCACATCCTCTACGTCTGCGGGAAGCACCTAAAGCAGGAGGGTGAGCTGCCCCGCAATACGGTGGTGACCACCATCATGTCCAACTTCGGGCTGTACCGCGCCTTCGACCGGGAGGGCATCGCCTACGCCAAGACCGCCGTGGGCGACAAGTATGTGTACGAGTACATGGCGAAAAACGGCTGCGCGCTGGGCGGTGAGCAGTCGGGCCACATCATCTTCTCCAAGTACGCCTCCACCGGCGACGGTGTGCTGACCAGTCTGAAGCTGATGGAGGTCATGCTGGAGCGGAAGCTGCCTATGAGCAAGCTGCTGGAGGGCCTGACCATCTATCCGCAGGTGCTGGAGAACATCCGGGTGAAGGACAAAAAGGCCGCCCGGGAGGACAGCGATGTGCAGGCTGCCGTGGAGACCGTGGCGGCGCGGCTGGGCGAAACGGGCCGTATCCTGGTGCGGGAGTCCGGCACGGAGCCGGTGCTGCGGGTCATGGCGGAGGCGCCGGAGGACGCCGTGTGCCGGGAGTGCGTGGCGCAGGTGGCGGAGGTCATCCGCCGCAAAGGCCACTGTGTTTCGTAAAAATACGGCAAAAAACAGGGAACGCCTGCCGGCGTTCCCTGTTTTCCTGTTGACAACGGCAAAACACACCTATATTATAAAGAATATTCGACAACGGGGGGAGGCCGGGCGTATGGAACGCATCACCAGCCGCAAAAATCCGCTGCTGGAGCACATGCGCCGGTTGGACGGCGCTGCCTACCGGCGGGCGCAGGGGGAGTTCCTGTGCGACAGTCCCAAGCTGGTGGAGGAGGCGCTGCGCCACGGGGCGCAGGTGGTGAGCCTTGCCGTCAGCGACGGTGTGACGCTGCCGCAGGGGCTGGCGCCGGACGTGCGGTGCGTGACGGTGCCGAAGGACGTGATGACCTCCGTTTCATCCATGCGGACGCCGCAGGGCATGCTGGCGGTGTGCCGGATGCCGGACACCGCCCTGCCGGAGGTGCTTGCCGGACAGCGGTATGTGGTGCTGGACGGCGTACAGGATCCGGGTAATGTGGGCACGGTGATCCGGACGGCGGACGCCTTCGGCTGCGACGGCGTGATCCTGCTGGCAGGCTGCGCCGACCCGTACAGCGTCAAGACGCTGCGTTCGTCCATGGGCGCGGTGTTCCGGGTGCCGGTGTGGTGCACCGACGCGGCGTCGCTGCACCGGCGGCTCCGTGACGCGGGGCTGCCGCTGTACGGCGCGGCGCTGCGGGACGATACGGAGGATGCGCGGGCGCTGGCGCTGCGGCGCTGCGCCATTGCCATCGGCAGCGAGGGCCGGGGACTGACGGAGCAGGTGCTGGGCCTGTGCGACCGGACAGTGCGCATCCCCATGGCGGCCCACTGCGAGTCACTGAACGCGGCTGTGGCGGCGGCGGTGCTGCTGTGGGAGGCCTATCGCTGAACGAAAGAGGAGATGAGGGGATGGCGGCGCTGAAATACTGGCTGTGGCTGACCACGGCACCGCGACTGAGCAATCGGGTCAGGCTGCTCCTGCTGGAGCATTTTTCCTCGCCCGAGGACGTATACTATGCCCAGCCGGACGAGCTGTGTCTGGTGGAGGGCATCACGAAGCAACAGGTGGAGAGCCTGTCGGACAAGTCGCTGACCCGGGCCGAGAGGGTGCTGGCGGACTGCGCCAAGGACGGGCAGTTCATCGTCACCATGGAGGACGCGGCCTATCCCGCCCGGCTGCGGGACATGTACGACCCGCCGGTGCTGCTGTACGGCAAGGGCTCCATGCCGCTTTTTGACGAGGAGGCCGCCGTGGCGGTGGTGGGTACCAGAAAGTGTACGCCCTACGGCACGGGAACTGCGTCCCAGCTGGGCTATGAGCTGGCGCGGCAGGGCGGTTTGGTGATATCGGGCCTTGCCAGAGGCATCGACGGCGCGGCTTTGCAGGGCGCGCTGCGGGCCGGTGGGTTCACCGCCGCCGTGCTGGGCGGCGGCGCGGACGTGATCTATCCGCCGGAGAACCGGCGGCTCTACGAGGACATCGCCGCCACCGGCGTGCTGCTGTCGGAGTACCCGCCGGGCACGGAGCCGAAGGGCAGCCACTTCCCGGTGCGCAACCGCATCATCAGCGGACTGAGCCTCGGTGTGCTGGTGGTGGAGGCACCGGAGAAAAGCGGCGCGCTTATCACCGCCAATACCGCGCTGGAGCAGGGCCGGGACGTGTTCGCCGTACCGGGGCCCATCAACGCCGATACCAGCCGGGGCTGCAACCAGCTGATCCGGGACGGCGCGGGGCTGGTGATGGAGGCGTGGGACGTGCTGGGCACCTACCGGCAGCGGTTCCCGCAGAAGCTGCGGCCCATCCGGGCCGCCATGCCGGAGACGCCCAGGGGCGCGGAGGAGATATCCCCGCAGACACCGGCGAAGCCGGAAACGCAACAGGAAAAGCCACCGGCCATGCCGGTGCTGGATCCGGCAAAGGAGGGTGCGGCGCTGACCGACGACCAGAAGCGCATCCTGCGGGTGCTGCCGGCGGATCGTCCGCTGCTGGCCGACGAGGCGGCGGTGATGACGGAGCTGCCGGTGCGGCGGGTGCTGTCGGCGCTGACCATGCTGGAGATCGACGGATATGTCCGCCGGCAGGGAGCGGGAAGCTTTCTGCGGACGGTGGAACTCAGGGAGGAATAAAGTAAGCTATGGCAAAGACGAAGAATCTGGTGATCGTGGAGTCCCCGGCCAAGGCCAAGACCATCGGCAAGTATCTGGGCCCCGATTATCAGGTGAAGGCCAGCATGGGCCACCTGCGCGATCTGCCCAAGAGCACGCTGGGTGTGGACGTGGAGGGGGACTTTACCCCCAACTACCGGCCCATCAAGGGCAAAGAGGACATCATCAAGGAGCTGAAAACGGCGGCCAAGGGCAGCAAGACCGTCTATCTCGCCACCGACCCCGACCGCGAGGGAGAGGCCATCAGCTGGCATCTGAAGCACCTGCTGGAGCTGCCGGACGAGAAGGCACGGCGCGTGACGTTCAACGAGATCACCAAAAAGGTGGTGACGGACAGCATCCAGCACCCAAGGGATATCGATCAGGATCTGGTGGACGCCCAGCAGGCCCGGCGCGTGCTTGACCGCATCGTGGGCTATCAGCTGTCGCCCCTGCTGTGGAAGAAGATCCGGCGGGGTCTGTCGGCGGGCCGTGTGCAGTCCGTGGCCATGCGGCTGGTGGCCCAGCGGGAGAAGGAGATCGCCGAGTTCGTGCCCCAGGAGTACTGGACGCTGGACGCCAACCTGAAAAACCACGCCGGGGCCGTGTTCACCGCCCACTACTATGGGAAGGACGGCAAGAAGTACGAGCCGTCCAGTCAGGCGGACACGCAGGCGGTGATGGATGAGCTGCAGGGCCTGCCCTTTGCGGTGAAGTCCGTGAAGCGGGCGGACAAGCAGCGCTCCCCCGCGCCGCCGTTCACCACCTCCACTTTACAGCAGGAGGCGTCCCGCAAGCTGAATATGACCCCCCGCCGCACCATGGCCATCGCCCAGCAGCTGTATGAGGGCGTGGACATCACCGGCGAGGGAACGGTGGGCCTTATCACCTACATGCGTACCGACTCGCTGCGCATCTCCGTGGAGGCGCAGGCGCAGGCGAAGGATGTGATCTGCTCCCGCTACGGCCAGAGCTACTATCCGGCGGCCGCACGGGTCTACAAGACTAAGGCCGGGGCGCAGGACGCCCACGAGGCCATCCGCCCCTCCGACCCGGCGCTGACGCCGGAGCAGGTGAAGGGCGACCTCACCGGCGAGCAGTACCGGCTGTACCGCCTGATCTGGAGCCGTTTTCTGGCAAGCCAGATGGCCAACGCCGTCTATGACAGCGTCAGCGTGGAGATCGGCGCGGGGGCCCACAGCTTCCGCTGCTCCGCCAGCAGCCTGAAATTCGCGGGCTACACCGCTGTGTACGAGGAGAGCCGTGACGACGATAAGGAGGAAAAGGAATCCCCGTTGCCGGAGCTGGCCGAGGGCGAGAGCGTGACGCTGGAGGGCTTCGCGCCGTCCCAGCACTTCACCCAGCCCCCGGCGCGGTATACCGATGCCACCCTTATCCGCACCATGGAGGAGAACGGCATCGGGCGGCCCTCCACCTACGCCCCCACGGTGTCCACCATTCTGGATCGTGAGTACGTCATCAAGGAGGGCAAGTACCTGCGCATTACACCACTGGGACAGGTGGTCAACGACCTGATGTGCCAGCGCTTCCCGGACATCGTGGATGTAAAGTTCACCGCCCGCATGGAGAAGAAGCTGGATGATGTGGAGTCCGGCGAGGTGCAGTGGAAGGATCTGATCCGCCAGTTCTATGTACCGTTCCACGAGAATCTGGAGAAGGTGGAAAAGGATATGGACGGCGTGTACCTGAAGGTGCCCGACGAGGTGACGGAGGAGAAGTGCGACCTGTGCGGCCGGAATATGGTCATCAAGTCCGGCCGGTTTGGCCGGTTCCTGGCCTGCCCCGGCTACCCGGAGTGCAAGTTCACCAAGCCGCTGGTGGTGGAGATGCCGGGCCGCTGCCCCAAGTGCGGCGGGCGCATCCTGAAAAAGACCAGCCGCAACGGCTATACCTACTACGGCTGCGACAAGTTCCCCGCCTGTGACTTCATGACGTGGGACGTGCCGGTGAAGGACGACTGCCCCGTGTGCGGCCAGACCATGTTCAAGAAGGCGGGGCGCGGCTTCAACAAGCCGTTCTGCGCCAATCCGGCGTGCAGCAGCTTTCTGCCGGAGGATAAGCGGGGCTACCGCCGCCGCAAGCCGGCGGAGGAGGGGGAAAACACCGCCGAAAAGCCGGCAGAGGGCACGGAGGCGGCGGAGACTGCCGCCGAAAAGCCCGCCAAGGCGGCAGCCAAGACCACGAAAACGGCTAAGACCACTAAGACCGCCGCGGCGAAGAAGCCCGCTGCCAAGACCACCAAAAAGACGGCGTCCAAGACCGCCGCCAGGAAGCCTGCCGCCAAAAAGACGGAGGCCAAGACCACCACGGCCAAAAAGACCACGAAAAAGGCCGGAGAGAAAACGGAGTAAGACATGAACCATGTGACCGTCATCGGCGCGGGACTGGCCGGTTCCGAGTGCGCGTGGCAGCTGGCCCAGCGGGGCGTGGCTGTGACGCTGCGGGAGATGAAGCCGGAGAAAAGAACGCCCGCCCATGTGACCGATTATTTTGCGGAGCTTTGCTGCTCCAACTCCCTGCGGGGCGCAGGGCTGGAAAACGCCGTGGGCCTGCTGAAGGAGGAGCTGCGGCAGCTGAACAGCCTTATCATGCGGTGCGCCGACGCCACGGCGGTGCCTGCCGGCGGCGCGCTGGCGGTGGATCGTGAGGGCTTTGCCCGGATGGTGACGGAGTCCGTCCTCAGCCATCCCAACATCACCATGATCCCCGGAGAGGTCACGTCCATCCCGGAGGGGGATGTGGTCATCGCCTCCGGCCCCCTGACCTCCGACCCGCTGGCCGACGCCATCGCCGCTAAGCTGGGCGGCGGCAACACCCTGAACTTTTTTGACGCCGCCGCGCCGCTGGTGGCCTCCGAGAGCGTAGACATGGACAGCGCGTATTTTGCCAGCCGCTACGACAAGGGGACGCCGGACTACATCAACTGCCCCATGACCAGGGAAGAGTATCTGGCCTTCTGGCAGGCGCTGACCGCCGCCGAGGAGGCGGAGGTACACGGCTTTGAGGACAAGAACGTGTTCGAGGGCTGTATGCCGGTGGAGGTCATGGCCCGGCGGGGCGAGGATACCCTGCGGTTCGGGCCGCTGAAGCCACGGGGACTCATCGACCCCAAGACCGGGAAGGAGCCCTACGCCGTGGTGCAGCTGCGGCGGGACAACGCCGACGGCACCATCTACAATCTGGTGGGCTTCCAGACCCATCTGAAGTGGCCGGAGCAGCGGCGGGGGTTCACCATGATCCCGGCGCTGCGGAACGCCCAGTTCCTGCGCTACGGCGTGATGCACCGCAACACCTATCTGGATTCGCCCCGGCTCCTTGACCGGTACTACCGGCTGAAGGCTGACCCGCGCATCGCCTTTGCCGGACAGATGACCGGCGTGGAGGGGTATGTGGAGTCCTGCGCCAGCGGCTTTTTGGCGGGCGTGGAGCTGGCCCGCCGCCTCAACGGGCAGGCGCCCATCGACTTCCCGGCGGAGACGGCCATCGGCGCGCTGGGGCTGTACGTCAGCAACGGATCGGTGGGAGACTTCCAGCCTATGAACATCAATTTCGGCATCATCCCGCCGCTGGATCACCGCGTCAAGGGCAAGCGCAACAAGAACGCGGAGCTGAGCCGCCGTGCGCTGGAGATCCTGGAGCCCATCAAGCAGGAGGTACTGTGGACATGAAGATCATCGTAGACGCCATGGGCGGCGACAACGCCCCGCTGGAGATCGTCAAGGGCGCTTTGCAGGCGCAGAAGCGGTTCGGCACGGACATCGTGTTCACCGGCGACGAGGCCGCCATTCTGGCCGCCGTCAGGGCCTGCGGCTTCACGGAGCTGCCGGACGGCGCGGCCATCATCCCCGCCTCGGAGACGGTGGAGATGTGCGACGACCCGGCCACCGTATTCCGCCGGAAGAAGGATACCTCCATGGGCGTGGGCCTGACGCTGCTGAAAAACGGCGGCGGCGACGCCATGGTATCCGCCGGCTCCACCGGCGCGCTGCTCACCGGCGCGACCCTCATCACCAAGCGCATCCACGGCATCCGCCGGGCCGCCATGGCGCCGGTGATCCCCACCACCACCGGCAGCGCCGTGCTCATCGACTGCGGCGCCAACGCCGAGTGTACGCCGGAGTATCTGGTGCAGTTCGCCTATCTGGGCAATTTCTACGCGCAGCGGGTGCTGGGCGTGGCCAGACCCCGGGTGGGTCTGCTGAACATCGGTACCGAGGACAGCAAGGGCACCGACCTGCAGAAGCAGACGCTGGCCCTGCTGCGGCAGGCCGGGGAGCGGGGCGACCTGCACTTTATCGGCAACATCGAGGCCAAGGAGGCCATCAAGGGCGGCTGCGACGTTATCGTTACCGACGGCTTTTCCGGCAACATCATGCTCAAGAGCATCGAGGGCGTGGGCTCCTTTGCCGGCTCCGCGCTGAAGGGCATGTTCAAGAAGAACCTGCTGACAAAGCTCGCGGCGCTGCTGGTGATGCCGGGACTCAACGCCTTCAAGGCGCGGCTGGATCCCAACAAGGTGGGCGGCACCGCCTTTATCGGCATTTCCAGGCCGGTGATCAAGGCCCACGGCGCGTCCAACGCCGAGGCCATCGAGAACGCCGTCGGGCAGGCTGTGCAGGTGGCGCAGAGCGGTATTGTGGAGGCCATCACGGCCAACATAGACAAGATGCAGATGCTGTCCGAATAAAAAAGGCAAAAAGGTATTGACAGGCCGGTATGATTGCCGTATTCTATTCGCAGAAAAAAAGAAGGAGGAATACCCCGTGACAATGGAGGAGATCTTCAAGACGATGCAGGATCTTATCGCCGAGCAGTTTGCCATCGACGCCGATGAGATCAGCATGGAGAGTTCTTTCGTGGATGATCTGGGTGCCGATTCCGTGGATCTGGTCGAGTTGGTCATGGCCATGGAAGAGGAGTTCGACATCGGCGAGATCGACGAGGAGGATCTGGCGGCCCTGAAGACCGTTGGCGATTGCGTCCGCTATCTCAGCAGCAAGCTCGGTTGATCTGACATAGAGGAAACGAGACACGGCCCCGCTTGCGCGGGGTCGTCTTTTTGAGAAAGGAATGGTGTGAACATGCATGCCTTGGAGACGAGGCTGGGCTACAGCTTCCACAGCCCCGCGCTGCTGGAGAACGCGCTGTACCACAGCTCCTACGCCAATGAGCACCGGGGCGCGGGCATCGGCAGCAACGAGCGTCTGGAATTTCTGGGCGACGCGGTGCTGGGCTTCGTGACGGCGGAGTATCTGTACGCCAAGCACCCCGACCTGCCGGAGGGCGATCTGACACGCATCCGCGCCGCGCTGGTGTGCGAGGAAAGCCTGCACGAGGTGGCGCAGCAGCTGGGACTGGGCGAGTACCTGCGGCTGGGCCGGGGCGAGGAACTGGGCGGCGGACGGCGGCGCCCGTCCATTCTGGCCGACGCTACGGAGTCTGTGTTCGCCGCCGTTTATCTGGACGGGGGCATGGACGCCGCAAGGGACCTCATCCACCGCGTCCTGCTGGACAAGGAGCAGGAGGAGCAGGTGGAGGAGCGCCGCCGGGACTACAAGACGGAGCTGCAGGAGCTGGTGCAGCGCAGGCCGGAGCAGGTGCTGCGCTACGAGATGACGGGCACCTCCGGCCCCGACCATGACCGGGTGTTCTCGTTCCGCGTCCTGCTGAACGGACAGGTGGCCGGTACCGGCGAGGGACGCAGCAAGAAGGAGGCCGAGCAGGCCGCCGCCCGCTGCGCGCTGGAGCATATGGCGCTGTGAGACAAAAAAGCGGACACAGACAGACGGGAGCTTCCGCCTGCGTGTGTCCGTTTTTTTCGCGGGAGGGAAACTTTTCCCGCCGCATCTGCGTCTAAGAGGATAGAGAGAACGGAAAGGAGCTGATCTCATGGTAAAACGCATCGCGGCGCTGGCGCTGGCCGTCTGCATGGCGCTGCCGCTGTTTGGCTGCGGCGGCAGGATCGAAGCGCAGTGTCTCACCAACGGCATCACCGCGCAGACCATTGATACGCGCACCGACCTGACCGGTGACAGCACGGCTGTCATGGACTTTGCCGCCGCCCTGCTGCGGCAGACGACGGACGAGGAGGGCGTACTGCTCTCACCGGTATCGCTGCTGTACGCGCTGGGCATGACCGCCAACGGCGCCTCCGGCGAGACGCTGGCCCAGCTGGAGCAGGTGACGGGTATGACGCGGGATGCCCTCAACGACTATCTGTACACCTACCGTATGAGCCTGCCGGAGAACACCAAGAAGTGCAAGCTGTCGCTGGCCAACTCCCTGTGGGTGCGGGACAGCTTCCGCATGGAGGACAGCTTTCTGGACGCCTGCGTCAGCTACTACGACGCGGAGGTGTACCGCTCCGCCTTTGACGCAACGATGGTGCGCGACCTGAACCATTGGGTGGACAGCAAGACCGACGGTATGATCGACAAGCTGCTGGAGCAGGCGCCCAGCGAGCGCACCATGCTCTATCTGGTGAACGCCGTGTGCTTCGATGCCAAGTGGCAGGAGCCGTATGAGAAGTCTCAGATCCAGGAGGGGGCCGCATTCACCGCCATCGACGGCACCCGGCAGACGGCGGAGCTGCTGTGGTCGCAGGAGAGCCTCTATCTGTCCGACGACAACACCACCGGCTTTATGAAGTACTACGACGGCAGGCGCTACGCCTTTGTGGGTCTGCTGCCCAATGAAGGCGTCTCCATAGCGGACTATGTGGCCGGACTCACCGGCGGCAAGCTCCACGCCCTGCTGAACGACCATCAGTACGGGCAGGTGGAGGCCGCCATCCCCCGGTTCAAGGCGTCCTCCTCGCTGGAGCTGCGCGACGCGCTGAAGGCTATGGGCGTCACCGACGCCTTTGACAGTGCGGCGGCGGATCTGCGGGCCATGGGCGGCGCGCCCAACGACCAGCTCTACATCGGCGCCGTGCTGCACAAGACTTATCTGGAGCTGGACGAGAACGGCACCAAGGCCGCCGCCGTCACGGCGGTGGCGACTGACGCCGCCTCCGCTGAGCCGCCGGAGGTGCATCGCGTGGTGCTGGATCGCCCCTTCGTGTACATGATCGTGGACACCCATGCCAACCTGCCGCTGTTTTTGGGAACTGTGACCACCATGAGCTGAGCGCGCAAAACCGGCGTATCCCCCAGGGATACGCCGGTTTTTTCGGGGTTTCAGTCGTCCTCCAGCAGCTTGGCCGGGGGAATGTGCAGCGTGTCGGCGATCTTGAACAGCGTTTCCAGCGAGATGCCGCGTACCGTTCCCGTACCCTCCACCTGCGCCAGAAAGTTGACGCTCCTGCCGATGAGCTCGGCGAACGTCTCCTGCGTGTAGCCCGCTTTTTTGCGGTAATATGCGATCTTCAACCCGAGGGTCGTATATTTTTCAGGATATTCGGTATGCATACTTCTCACCTCTTACATATGCTACCAATGTTCTCAGTAAATTATAATTTTCTTTCTGAAAAAGATTATTTACTTTAAGTCAATAATCTGGTACAATAGAGACGGGGAGACATCCTGTGCCCGGCGGCGGTGCCGCTGCGGGCGCGGGCCCGTTACAGGGGGAAGGCGCGAGGGCCGCGGCGTCCCGTGCGCTGTCAGGGGGACGGCGCACATGCACGGGGGCGCGGGGCCCCTCCGCACGGGAGCGATCTCCGACAAGGGAAAAGGGCGGGGCAGCTTATGCTGTCCCGCCCTTTTCCGGTATTTTCAGTTTTCGATATAGGCGTGGGGGTCGATGACGCTGCCGTCCTGACTGACGGAGAAGTGGAGATGGGGCCCCATCTCGCTCTCCGCCGCGCTGGTGGAGCCCACGCAGCCGATGACGTCGCCGGCGCTGACGGCCTGTCCCGCCTCCACCGGCACGTCCGTCTGCAGGCTGCTGTACTGGGTGGTGTAGCCGCCGCTGTGCTGGATGATCACGGTGGTGCCCATCAGCTCGTCGTTGGCCACGGACAGCACCGTGCCGTCCGCCGCGGTCTTGACCGCCGCGCCCTCGTCGGCCTGTACGTCGATGCCGTTGTGGGTGCGCCAGTCCGCCATGGTCTGGTCATACAGCAGCTCCGTCATGCTGAACACCGTGACGGTGGTACCGTCCAGCGGGGAAATGACCTCCGGCAGCAGCTCCACCGGCTCCTCGATGACGGCGGGCTCCTGCACGGGTACCTCGATGGGCTCCGACTGGATCACGGGCTTGTCGGGTACTGTGGGCACGGGGGTGACGGGGGCGGGCTTGATCTCAATGACGGGGTCGGGCTCCTTGACGGGGGAGTCGGAGGAAAACAGGGTGATATAGCCGATGGTTCCGGCGGCCAGCAGGCACACCGCAAGGGCTATGTAGAAGCCCTTGCCGCCGAACATGGCCTGGAGTTTGCTCTTGTCGAATCTGCTCATACGCGCCTTTCGGGTGGGACGCACCCACCGCCGCAGTTTTCGGCCTGCGGCACGCCGGAATAAAAAAGTCTCTGCCTGCATTGTGACCAGACAGAGACTTTTTTATTCAGATTTCTGCGGGGCTCAATCGTAGAATTCCTCCGTAAGCCCCCGGCGCAGCAGACCGTCCAGCACGTCCCTGGGCACGGCCTGCTCGTAGAGGATGTCGTGGACGGCCCTGCAGATGGGCAGCTCCACGCCGTACCGCTGTCCCAGCAGCATCAGAGCCTTGACGGTGTAGTAGCCCTCCGCCAGCTGGTGGTAGTCCTGCCCCCGGACGAAGGCCTCGCCGAACTGCCGGTTGTGGCTGTAGGGTGAGAACACCGTGGCCTCATAATCTCCCAGATGGCACAGACCGTAGGCCGACAGCTCGCTGCCGCCCATGGCCTTGATGAGACGGGCCACCTCCCGGGTGCCGCGGCTCATCAGAGCACCCTTGAGGCTGGACATCTCGAAGCCGTCCAGAAAACCGGCGGCAATGCCCACCACGTTCTTGGCGGCGGCTCCCACCTCATTGCCGATCATGTCGCCGCCGTAGTAAAACCGGATCAGGCCGCTGGAGAACGCATGCACCAGACGGCGCTTGGCATCGTCGTTTTCACTGTCGATGACCATGCAGTTGGGGATGCCGCGATAGAACTCCTGCACATGACCCGGCCCCAGCCACACGGCCACGGTGTTGGACGGGTGCAGGCATTCTGCCGCGATCTGGCTGAGCCGCGCGCCGGTGCCCATCTCCAGTCCCTTCATGCACAGCACCACGGTGCGATCCCGCAGCGTTTGCAGCTCCGGTTGGGTCAGAAGCTTTCGCAGGCCCTGCGAGCCGATGGAGATGATGACCGTCTCCGCGCCGTCCAGCGCCGCCGGCAGGTCGGTGGAGAGGGCGACGGAGGGCGGCAGGGTCAGCAGGTCGTTCTGCCGGGTGGCCAGAAACGACTGCATGCGGGGGGAGGTGGCGCGGCCGTACAGAGTGACGCGGTGGCCGATATGATCGAGGTACCAGGTGATGAGGGAGCCCCACCGCCCGCAGCCGATAACTGTGATATCCATAATTGCTCCTTTTTGCGGAAAAGTCTCCCGGAGCGTGCCCCGGGAGACTGTCGGCGCTTGTGTTTACTTGACGATCAGCGTCTTGCCGTCCATCTCCTCCGGGCAGGCAAGGCCCATCACATCCAGAATGGTGGGGGCGATGTCGGCCAGACGGCCGGGGCGCAGCTCCGTGCCCGCACCGCAGAGAATGAAGGGTACCGGATTGGTGGTGTGGGCGGTCATGGGGCTGCCGTCAGGCTGCTTCATGTCCTCGGCGTTGCCGTGGTCGGCCGTGACCATGGCGATGCCGCCCATTTTCAGGGTGGCCTCCACCACGCGGCCCACGCAGGTGTCCACCGTCTCCACCGCCTTGACAGCGGCCTCCAGTACGCCGGTATGGCCCACCATGTCGCAGTTGGCGAAGTTCAGGATGATCACGTCGTAGGCGCCGGACTCGATGCGCTCCACGCACTTGTCGCAGACCTCCACGGCACTCATCTCCGGCTGCAGGTCGTAGGTGGCGACCTTGGGAGAGGCCACCAGCACCCGATCCTCGCCGGGGTACTGCTTTTCCACGCCACCGTTGAAGAAGAACGTCACATGGGCGTACTTCTCCGTCTCGGCGATGCGCAGTTGGGTCATGCCCATACTGCTGAGGTACTCGCCCAGCCCGTTCTTCACGGCGATGCGGGGCCATGCCACCAGCACGTTGGGCATGGAGGCGTCGTACTCCGTATTGCACACATAGGTGGTGGGGAAGTACTCTCGCTGGAACCCGTCAAAGTCGGGATCGACAATGGCGCGGGTGATCTCCCTTGCACGGTCGGGGCGGTAGTTGAAGAAGATCACACTGTCGTTGTCGCTGATGGTGCCGTCGCTGTCGCAGACCACCGGCTCCACGAACTCGTCGGTGACGTTGTTGGCGTAGCTGCGGGCCACGGCATCCACGGGGTCGGCGTTGTGGTTGCCCTCGCCGTACACCATGGCGTCATAGGCCATCTGCACACGCTCCCAGCGCTTGTCGCGGTCCATGGCGTAGTAGCGGCCCATCACCGTGGCGATCCTGCCCACGCCCAGCGCCGCGCACTTGTCGGCCAGCGCCTGCACGAAGCCCTTACCGCTGGTGGGGGACACATCCCGGCCGTCCAGAAAGCAGTGGATATACACACGTGTCAGGCCCTTATCCTTGGCCATCTGCAGCAGGGCGTACAGGTGGTCAATGTGGGAGTGGACGCCGCCGTCGGACAGCAGACCGTACAGGTGCAGGCTGGAGCCGTTTTGCAGGCAGTTGTCCATGGCCTTGTTGTAGGCCTCATTTTTGAAGAAGCCGCCGTCCTCAATGGCGCGGCTGATGCGGGGCAGATCCTGGAATACCACGCGGCCGCCGCCGATGTTGGTGTGGCCCACCTCGCTGTTGCCCATCTGCCCGGCGGGCAAACCCACGTCCAGTCCGCTGGCGGACAGGGTGGTATGAGCGTAGTCACGGAACAGACCGTCCAGCACCGGGGTGTTGGCCAGCGTAACGGCGTTGTCGTCCGCCGGCGGCGCGATGCCGAAGCCGTCCATGATGATAAGGGTCGTCGGAGTTTTGTTCATGCCTTCCTCCTGTTGGGTTTAGTCCTGATTGGCGGCGTTGATGATCTCCACGAAGTCCGCAGCGTTCAGGGCTGCGCCGCCGATGAGGCCGCCGTCGATGTCGGGCTGGCTCAGCAGCTCGGCGGCGTTGGCGGGCTTCATGGAGCCGCCGTACTGGATGGTGATGGAACGGGCAATGCGGGCGCCGTACAGGTGGCGCACGGTGGTGCGGATGAAGGTGCAGACCTCGGCGGCCTGCTCGGCGGTGGCGGTCTTGCCGGTGCCGATGGCCCACACGGGCTCATAGGCGATGACGCACTTGCGCAGCTTCTCGGCAGGCACGCCGGCCAGCGCGGACTTCACCTGCAGGGCAATGAGCTCCATGGTGATGCCCAGCTCGCGCTGCTCCAGTGTCTCGCCCACGCAGATGATGGGGTGCAGACCGGCCTCCAGCGCGGCCAGCACCTTCTTGTTGACGATGAGATCCGTCTCGCCGAAGTACTGGCGGCGCTCGGAGTGGCCGATGATGACGTACTTCACGCCCAGGTCCTTCAGCATGTCGGCGGACACCTCGCCGGTGTAGGCGCCGGACTTCTCAAAGAACACGTTCTGCGCGCCTACGGACACGCGGGCGTCCTTGAAGGCCTTGATGGCGGTGGAGATGTTCACGGCGGGGACGCACACCACCACGTCGCACCACTTGGCCTTGGGCAGCAGGGCCTTCAGCTCCTCGGCAAACTTCTTCGTCTCGCTGGCGGTCTTGTTCATTTTCCAGTTGCCGGCGATAATGGTCTTACGGTATCTGCGATTCATAACTCGTTTACTCCTCTGTCTTTCAAAAAACTAAATATATCGCTGCAAATTTTACTTTGATACGATCGGATGTAAGGGGGGAGCGCCTCCCCCCCAGCAAGGGCGCTTACTTGTCCAGCAGGCAGGCCACGCCGGGCAGCTCCAGACCCTCCAGGAACTCCAGAGACGCGCCGCCGCCGGTGCTGATGTGGGTGATCTTGTCGGCAAAGCCCATCTGCTCCACCGCTGCGGCGCTGTCGCCGCCGCCCACGATGGTGATGGCGCCGCTGTCGGCCAGCGCCTGCGCCATGGCCCGGGTGCCGGCGGCAAAGTTTTCAAACTCAAACACGCCCATGGGGCCGTTCCACACTGCGGTGCCCGCGCCCTTCACGGCGCCGCAGAACACCTTGATGGTGTCGGGGCCGATGTCCATGCCCTCCCAGCCGTCGGGGATGGCCATGGTGCTGACCACCTGACGCCGGGCGTCGTTGGAGAAGTCGTCCGCCGCCACGGTATCGGTGGGCAGCAGCAGCTTTACGCCGTTCTTCTTGGCCTTTTCGATCATCTCAAGGGCATAGTCCAGCTTGTCGTCCTCGCACAGGCTCTTGCCGATGGAGCCGCCCTGCGCCTTGGCGAAGGTATAGGCCATGCCGCCGCCGATGATAATGGTGTCGGCCTTGTCCAGCAGATTGTTGATAACGCCGATCTTGTCACTGACTTTGGCGCCGCCCAGCACCGCCACGAAGGGGCGCTTGGGATCGTTGAGCGCGCCGCCCATGACCTCCAGCTCCTTGGCCACCAGCAGGCCGGACACGGCGGGCAGGTAGGCCGCCACACCGGCGGTGGAGGCGTGGGCCCGGTGTACGGTGCCGAAGGCGTCGGATACGTACAGCTCCGCCATAGAAGCCAGCTCCTTGGCAAAGGACGGGTCGTTCTTCTCCTCGCGGGGGTCGAAGCGCAGATTCTCCAGCAGCATGATCTGGCCGCCCTGCAGGGCCGCAGCCTTGGCCTTGGCGTCCTCACCCACGATGTCCCTGGCGAAGATGACCTCCTGCCCCAGCAGCTCGCTGAGACGCTGGGCCACGGGGGCCAGACTCAGCTTGGCCTTCCACTCGCCCTTGGGCTTGCCCAGATGGGAGCAGGCGATGACCGCCGCCTTCTTCTCCAGCAGGTAGCGGATGGTGGGCAGCGCCGCCACGATGCGCTTGTCGCTGGTGATGGCGCCTGTCTCCTTGTCCTGGGGCACGTTGAAGTCGCAGCGCAGCAGGATCTTCCTGCCGGCAACGTCTACGTCCAGAATGGTCTTTTTATTGTAGTTCATACGGATGCATCTCCTTTTGAAAAAATATCAGTGTGCAGACGCCATCTCGCCCTCGCCGGCCAGGCCGGGGAAGCCGTTCTGCCGCAGGGCCTCGTAGGTCAGGATGGCTACGGAGTTGCTGAGGTTCAGACTGCGGGCCTCCGTGCGCATGGGCAGCCGGATGCACCGGTCATAGTGGGCCATGCGGAACATCTCCGGCAGCCCTGCCGTCTCCTTGCCGAAGAACAGCCAGCAGTCCGGCGAGAACCGGGCCTGTGTGTAGTCCTGCGGGGCCTTAGTGGTGGCCAGCCACAGGTCGGCGGCGGCCTCCGGGTGCCGGCGGAAGAGGTCGTCCAGCCCGTCGTAGTCCCGGACGGTCACCAGATGCCAGTAGTCCAGTCCCGCCCGCTTCACGGCGCGGTCGGAGATATCGAAGCCCAGCGGACGGACGAGATGCAGCGAGCATCCCGTGGCGGCGCAGGTGCGGGCGATGTTGCCGCAGTTCTGGGGTATCTCCGGTTCGACCAGTACGATGTGCAGCATAGACGGCAGCCCTCCTCAAATGCGTACCTAATTGTAATGCAATGAAAATGAAAATGCAACTCATAAATGGCAAAAACCCCTGCATTTTCTTAGAAATACAAAAAATGGCCGTCGTTTCCATGAAAAAATGGTGATTTGGATGGGCATTTCCCGCTCTGAAAAATTGTTGCCAAAAAAAGTGGGAAAAATACTGGATTTTCCCGCAAAGCCTGTTATAATAGGGGGCAGAGAAAACAGACCGAGGGGAGGAAGGGCCGATGGATCGTCTGGGCCGCGCGAAAGTCCATATTTTTCCTGTGTGCGCTTCCTCTGCCGGAGCGTGCGCCGTCCGCATCGCCGAATGCCGCTTTATCCAGCGGTGAACGGCGGGGCGACGGCGTTTTTTGTTTGTTTTTTAACAGGCGCTTTGCGGCCCAAAACAGTCAAAAAAATGTTCCGTTACGGACAGAAAGCGAGAGGGTAACACCATGATTTCTCACGGCAAGGACATCAAGATCTTCACCGGCAATGCCAATCCTGCACTGGCGCAGGAGATCTGCAGGCTTATCGGCATCAAGCTGGGCGAGGCGGAGGTAAAATCCTTTGCGGACGGCGAGGCGTCTGTCTCCCTGTATGAGAGCGTCCGCGGCAGCGACGTGTTTCTTATCAACTCCACCTGCAAGCCGGTCAACGACAGCCTGATGGAGCTGCTCATCATGATCGACGCCTGCAAGCGTGCCTCCGCAGGCCGCGTCACGGCGGTGATCCCCTATTTCGGCTATGCCCGTCAGGATCGCAAGGCCAAGAGCCGTGATCCCATCTCCGCCAAGCTGGTGGCCAACATGCTCACCGCCTCCGGCGCAGACCGCGTGCTGACCATGGATCTCCACGCCAGCCAGATCCAGGGCTTCTTCGACATCCCTGTGGACAACCTGCTGGGCAATCCCGTGTTCGTGGACTACTACGCCAAGAAGTTCGGCGAGAAGTGCGAGGACATGGTGGTGGTGTCTCCCGACGTGGGCTCCGTGGCCCGCGCCCGCACCTTCGCCCAGAAGCTGCACATGAGCCTTGCCATCGTGGACAAGCGCCGCCAGAAGGCCAACCAGTGCGAGGTCATGAACGTCATCGGCGACGTGGCCGGCAAGGACTGCATCCTGTTCGACGATATGATCGACACCGCCGGCTCCATCTGCAACGCCGCCAAGGCCATCGTGGAGGTGGGCGGCGCCAACAGCGTGTACGCCTGTGCCAGCCACGGTGTGCTGTCCGGCCCGGCGCTGGAGCGCCTGAGCGCCAGCGTCATCAAGGAAGTGGCGCTGCTGAACACCATCCCCGAGACTATGGGCGAGGGCTGCGACAAGATCAAGTACCTGTCTGTGGCGCCCATGTTTGCCGAGGCCATTGAGCGCATCTATCAGGAGATCTCCATCGCCAAGCTGTTCAACTGAACGCTTTGCAAACGGCGAAAGCTGTGCTATAATAGAGGGACTGCGTCTGCAGTCCCTCTTACTTTTTCAAAAGGAGGCGAGAGCCTTGTTTTTTAATCGGAATCAGACCGGCGGCGTCAACTGGATCCTGGTGGGGCTGGGAAACCCCGGCAGCAAGTATGAATCCACCCGGCACAACATGGGCTGGCTGGCGCTGGACAGTCTGATGGAAAAGGAGAGCTTCAAGCTCACCAAGCTGCGGTTCAAGGCGTGGACGGGGATCCTGGAGCGGAACGGCAACAAAATTCTGGTGATGAAGCCCCAGACCTACATGAACCTGTCCGGTGAGTCGGTGGGCGAGGCCGCCCGGTTCTACAGGATACCGGCGGATCATGTGGTGGTCGTCTCCGACGATGTGTCCCTGCCAGTGGGGAAGCTGCGCATCCGCAAAAGCGGGTCGGCAGGCGGCCACAATGGGCTGAAGAACATCATCCAGCATCTGGGCACCGACGGCTTCCCCCGCATCAAGGTGGGCGTGGGGATGCCGGAGCACCCCGACCACGAGATGATCGACTGGGTCATCGGCAAGCCTCAGGGCGAGGAGGCCAAGCTGCTGCGCGCCACGCTGGATCGTGCGGCGGAGGCGGCGTTGTGCCTCATTGAGGACGGCCCGGACACGGCCATGAACCGCTTCAACGGGTAAGATTTTTTCAGGTAAATTTCAGCAAAGCCGCATAGAATATGTAAAACGGAGATTACCGGCGTCCGGCGCACCGGACGCGGAGAGGAGGGGAGAGCACATGGAAGGGCTGATACGGCAGCTGCTGACGATGCCCCAGCTGCGGGAGCTGACAGCCGGCATAGACGGCCGGGAAAAGCACAGCATGATCACCGGGCTTTCCCCGGTGCAGCGGGCCTCCGTGGCGGCGGCAGCGGCGGAGCAGACCGGCCGGCCGCTGCTGATGCTGTGCGCCGACGAGCAGGAGTGCGCCCGGCAGACCGCTGATCTGCGGGCCCTGACGGGGCGGGAGCCGGTGATGCTGCCGGCCCGGGAGCTGCAGCTGCGGCCTGCGGCGGCGTACAGCCGCCAGTGGGAGTACCGGCGGCTGTGGGCGCTGTATCGGCTGGCGCAGGAGAAGCCGCGGGTCATGGTGGCCACGGCGGCGGCCATGGCCCAGCTGTGCCTGCCGCCGGAGGTGCTGCGGCAGACCGCCTTCACACTGGAGGCGGGGCAGCAGTACGACGTGACGGCGCTGACGGCGCGGCTCATCGCCGCCGGGTACGTCCGTGCCCAGCAGGTGGAGGGCGCGGGACAGTTCGCCCTGCGGGGCGGTATTCTGGATATTTTTTCCCCGGGACCGGACAGGCCGGTGCGCTGCGAGTTCTTCGATGACGAGCTGGACAGCATGGGAGATTTCGACGTGACCACCCAGCGCCGCGTGGAGAACCGGCAGCGCTTCACGGTGCTGCCGGCGGGGGGGGGACTGCCGTTTTATGATGCAGACACGGCGGAGAACACCGCCCGGCGGATAGACGCGGCGGCCAAACGGCTGGCCCGAAGGGAGAATGCCGCCGCGCTGCGCCAGCGGCTGGAGGAGGACGCCCAGTCCCTGCGGCAGGGGGTGACGCCCCCCGGCGGCGACCGGTATCTGACGGCGGTGTACCCCGATGCGGCCACGGCCTTCGGCTATCTGCCGGAGGACTGCCTGATCTGCGTCAGCGAGGCGGGACGGGTGCAGGAGGCGCTGAAGGCCTTCGTATGGCAGGTAAAGCAGGACGTGACGGCGTCCATGGAGGCGGGGCTGATGGCCGGGGCCTTCGGGCGGCTGACGCTGACGGAGACGGAAACGGCGGCGGCGCTGGAGCGGTTCCCCGTGTGCCAGATGGAGAGCCTGCCCACCAGCCGGTATCTCGTGGCGCCCAAGCTGCTGCTGGACATCCCCGCCAAGCAGCTGTCCAGCTACGGCGGCAGTCTGGAAACGGCGGCCACCGACATCGTACACTACCTCACCGCCGGATACGGCGTGCTGGTGCTGTGCGGCGGCGAGGTGCGGGCACGGAATATGCAGCAGCTGCTGCGGGACAGGAAGATCCCCGCCGCGCTGGAGCTGTCCGGCAGCGCCGCGCCTCAACGGGGACAGGTGTGCATCACCGTGGGCGCCCTCAGCGCCGGCAGCGAGTGGCCGGCGCTGAAGCTGGCGGTGCTGACGGAGGGACAGCTCACTGAGAGGCTGTCCGGCACCCGAAAAAAGCCCCGGCCCGCTAAGGCTGATAACCGGCAGAAGATACAATCCTATACCGATCTGGCGGTGGGGGATCTGGTGGTGCACGTACACCACGGCATCGGGCGGTTCGCCGGGATGCTGCGCCTGCCGGTGGATGGCGTGGAAAAGGACTATATCAAGATCAACTACGCCGGCAGCGACTGCCTGTATGTGCCGGCTACATCGCTGGATCTGGTGAGTAAATACATCGGCGGCGGTGATGAGGCGGCGGAGAAGACCAAGCTGAACAAGCTGTCCGGCGACCAGTGGGCCAAGACCACCCGCCGGGCCAAGGCGGCGGCGAAGGATCTGGCCGAGGGGCTGATCAAGCTGTACGCCCAGCGTCAGCGGCGGCCGGGCTTCGCTTTTTCACCGGACTCGCCATGGCAGCAGGAGTTTGAGGAGTCCTTCGACTACACGGAGACGGACGACCAGCTGGCCGCCATCCGGGACATCAAGCGCGACATGGAGAAGCCGGCGCCCATGGACCGGCTGCTGTGCGGCGACGTGGGCTACGGCAAGACAGAGGTGGCGCTGCGGGCGGCCATGAAGTGCATTCTGGACGGCAAGCAGGCCGCCATTCTGGTGCCCACCACCGTGCTGGCCCAGCAGCACTACGCCACGGCTATCGCCCGCTTCCGGGCGTTTCCGGTAACGGTGGAGGTGCTGTCGCGGTTCCGTACGCCGGCGCAGGTGAAGGACGTGCTGGAGCGGGTGAAGGAGGGCAGGGTCGATCTGCTTATCGGCACCCACAAGCTGCTGGCGAAGAACGTGGAGTTCAAGGATCTGGGCCTGCTGATTATCGACGAGGAGCAGCGCTTCGGCGTGACCCACAAGGAGAAGCTGCGCCAGCGGGCGGAGCAGGTGGATACGCTGACGCTGTCCGCCACACCGATTCCGCGGACACTGAATATGGCCCTCAGCGGCATCCGGGACATGAGCACTATCGAGCAGCCGCCTCAGGACCGGCAGCCGGTGCAGACCTATGTGCTGGAGCATGACTGGGGTATCATCGCCGAGGCCATCCGGCGGGAGCTGGACCGGGGCGGGCAGGTGTACTACCTGCACAACCGGGTGGAAAATATCGACTCCACCGCCTCCCGGCTGCGGCAGCTGCTGGGCGACGGCGTGACGGTGGAAACGGCCCACGGTAAAATGGCCGAGGGCGAGTTGAGCCGCGTCATGAGCCGCATGGCCGAGGGCGACATCGCCGTGCTGGTATGCACCACCATCATTGAAACGGGCATCGACATCCCCAACGTGAATACGCTCATCATCGAGGACGCCGACCGGCTGGGACTCAGCCAGCTCCACCAGATACGGGGACGCATCGGGCGGTCAGCCCGGCGGGCCTATGCCTACCTGACATACCGCACCGGCAAGGTGCTGACGGAGGTGGCCGCCAAGCGGCTCACCGCCATACGGGAGTATGTGGAGTTCGGCTCCGGCTTCAAGATCGCCATGCGGGATCTGGAGATCCGGGGCGCCGGCAATCTGCTGGGCCCCGAGCAGTCGGGCTATATGATGTCCGTGGGCTACGATATGTACCTGAAGCTGCTGAACGACGCGGTGCTGGAGCAGCAGGGCCGGGGCGCGGAGGTGCGGACGGAGTGCTCCGCCGACCTGACGGTGCCGGCCTACATTCCGGAGAGCTATGTGCCGTCCGCCGAGCAGCGGATGGACTTGTACCGCCGCATCGCCGCGCTGCGGACGCCGGCGGACGAGGCCGACCTGATGGACGAGCTGCTGGACCGGTACGGCGATGTGCCGGGGCCGGTGACGGCGCTGCTGAACGTGGCCATGCTGCGCGCGGCGGCCATGGAGACGGGCATCACCGATATCACCCAGAAGGGGCGGCAGCTGCTGTTCAGCTTTGACACGCGCATCGACCCGTCGGCGCTGCTGGCGGTGTGCACCATGGCGGGCTACCGCAGCCGCCTGCAGCTGACGGCGGGGACATCGCCCCGGCTGACGCTGTTTTTACAGCCCAACGAGGATGCATTGGACGCCGCAGGCGGCCTTGTAGAACAGCTGCGCTTGCAGCAGAATGAGATACAGGGACAGCAGTCCCGAGAAGGAGGAAATGACCATGAAGAATAACTGGGTACGTCTGATCGCCGGTGCGCTGGCCTCTGTGGTGCTGGTGGGGGCCATCGCCCTCACCGGCGGCATGAAGAAGGGCAGCCGCACCGACGGCCTGCTGTATCAGGCCAGCGGGATCCATCCCGACGCGGAGCTGCTGCTCATCGACAGGCAGACCGTAACGGCGGAGGAATATCTGTACTGGCTGGCCTATGACTGCGAGTATCTGAGCACCTATGTGCCCGATGTGGACTGGAGCGCGGAGCTGACAGAGGGCCTGTCCTACGGCGATTACGCCAAGACCGACACGCTGGAGACGGTGAAGCTGTACAGCGTGGTGCGGGCGTGGGCGGAGGAGGCAGGCGTGACGCTGACCGAGGAGGATCAGGCGGCACTGGACGCCCAGCGGCTGGAGTATGTGACATACTACGGCAGCGAGGAGGCCTACCAGCAGCAGCTGGAGACGCAGGGCATCACCGAGGAGGTCTATGACCGCATCAACGAGACGGCGTACCTGTACCAGCGGATGCAGAGCGAGTTCTGCACCGAGGGCAGCGCCCTGTATCCCGACACGGCGGCACTGGCCCAGTACGCGGCGGACAACGGCTATCTCACCGGCAAGGTCATCTATGTGGAGGCCGGCGACGGCGCCGAGGAGGAGGCCAACGGCTACCTCAAGCGCATGCAGGAGGCGGAGGACAAGATCGCCGAGCATGCCGCCATCTGTCAGGAGCGCCAGGTGGATCAGATGGACAGCATCACCTTTGCCGCCGGTGACGGCACCTCCGGCGATGCGCTGAGTCAGGCGGTGACGGCGCTGCAGCCCAGCGAGATGACCGGCGTAGTGGCGACGGACGACGGCTACTATATCTTCCTGCGGGAGGAGACAGACCTGTCCGCCGTGCTGCCTACCTATTTCAACACGCTGCTGCAGGCCCGGCGCAGCGAGGCCAATGTGGTCTACAACGAGGAGCTGTACGCCGCTATCGACACCGGCACGTTCTACACGGCGCTGACGCAGCTGCGCAGCCAGCTGGGGCAGACCCCGCAGCAGGCCGAGCAGTAAGGCCCGCGTCCGTCAAAATGACGGAAAGCGGCGGCCTGCTATGCACCTTTTGACGATTTTTTAACAAACTTGCAATTCGTGGTTGACTATTGTTAAAAAGTTGACTATCATGGGCGTAGACATTCGTTATACGAAGCTGTATAATGACCCTAATCTTTATAGGAGGTAACTTTCATGAAAGACCTGTATGTTGTCAATTGCTGCAGAACCGCTATCGGTTCCTTTGGCGGTTCCCTGAAGAACACCCCTGCCGCTGAGATGGGCGCTGTGGTGGTCAAGGAGGCTCTGAAGCGCGCCAATATCGCGCCTGAGAACGTGGACGAGCTGATGTTCGGCTGCATCCTGACCGCGGCACAGGGCCAGAACGTGGCGCGTCAGGTTTCCATTAAGGCCGGTATCCCCTATTCCGTGCCCGCCTATACCGTCGGCATGGTCTGCGGTTCCGGCATGAAGTCCGTCATCGAGGGCGCCCGTTCCATTCTGGCCGGCGATTCCGACATCGTGGTCTGCGGCGGTACTGAGAACATGAGCGCTGCCCCCTATGCCGCGCCCGACGCCCGCTGGGGCGCTCGTATGGGCGACAAGAAGCTGGTGGACACCATGATCAAGGACGGTCTGTGGGACGCCTATAACAACTACCACATGGGCACCACCGCTGAGAACATCAACGACATCTGGGGCATCACCCGCCGCGAGCAGGACGAGTTCGCCGCTGCCTCCCAGCAGAAGGCGGAGGCCGCGCAGGCCGCCGGCCGCTTTGATGATGAGATCGTCCCCGTGATGGTCAAGGTCAAGAAGGACATGGTTCCCTTTGCCAAGGACGAGTATCCCAAGGCCGGCGTCACCGCTGACAGCATCGCCAAGCTGAAGGGCGCATTCCCCGTGGGTCCCGAGTCCCCCAATCCCCAGGTGGTACATACCTTCGAGGTCACCGGCGCACAGGAGGCTGCCGATAAGGGTACCCAGCGCGTGACCGCTGCCAACGCCTCCGGCATCAACGACGGCGCTGCCGCCATCGTGCTGGCCTCCGGCGAGGCTGTGGAGAAGTACGGCCTGAAGCCCATGGCCAAGCTGATCGGCTGGGGTCAGGGCGGCGTGGATCCCAAGATCATGGGCGTTGGCCCCGTGGTGGCTTCCCGCAACGCCATGAAGAAGGCCGGCGTGACCATCGACGATATCGATCTGGTGGAGGCCAACGAGGCGTTTGCCGCGCAGTCCATCGCTGTGGCCCGCGAGCTGCATTTTGATATGAGCAAGGTCAATGTTAATGGCGGCGCTATTGCTCTGGGTCACCCCGTGGGCGCCTCCGGTGCGCGTATCATCGTCACCCTGCTGCACGAGATGCAGCGTCGTCCCGAGGCCAAGAAGGGCTTGGCGACCCTGTGCATCGGCGGCGGTATGGGCACCGCTGTGGTGTTCGAGAAGTGCTGAAGCACTGCCGAAAGTACATAAAAAACAGAGCCGCGTCAGCGGCTCTGTTTTTTTCAACCAAAGCCACGCGTCTAACGCGTGGCTTTGGTTGAAAAAAATCACTCTGCGTATGGAAAATACACAGAGTGATCTGAAATTCTCGAGAAATTATTTCTTGATCTCGCCGTTGGCGGCGGCAGTGAGGTAGGCGTTGATGAAGCCGTCGATGTCGCCGTCCATCACGGCCTGAATGTTGCCCATCTCATAGCCGGTGCGGGTGTCCTTGGCCAGCGTGTAGGGCATGAACACATAGGAGCGGATCTGGCTGCCCCACTCGATCTTCATCTGCACGCCCTTCAGGTCGCTGATCTTCTCGGCGTGCTGCTGGAGCTTCAGCTCCGCCAGCTTGGCACGCAGCATCTTCATGGCATTGTCGCGGTTCTGGAACTGGCTGCGCTCCGTCTGACAGAACACCACGATGCCGGTGGGCAGGTGGGTCAGACGGACGGCGGAGGACGTCTTATTGATGTGCTGGCCGCCGGCACCGGAGGAGCGGCAGGCCTGCATCTCGATATCCTCGGGACGGATATCAATCTCACTGTCGTCATCCAGCTCGGGCATGACCTCCAGCGCGGCGAAGCTGGTCTGGCGGCGGGCGTTGGCGTCAAAGGGGCTGACGCGCACCAGACGGTGGACGCCGTTTTCACTCTTGAGATAGCCGTAGGCGTTTTCGCCCTCGATGAGGATCGTGGCGGACTTGATGCCGGCCTCATCGCCGGCCTCGTAGTCCATAAGCTGATAGGTGTAGCCGTGGCGCTCGGCCCAGCGGGTGTACATCCGGTACAGCATCTCCGTCCAGTCCTGCGCCTCGGTGCCGCCGGCACCGGCGTGGAAGGTGAGAATGGCATTATTGCCGTCATATTCGCCGGACAGCAGCGCCGCCAGACGGCGCTCACTGATCTCCTTTTCCAGCGTCTCGTAGCCGGAAATCACGTCCTCCAGCTGGGAGGGATCATCCTCCTCCTGCGCCATCTCGCACAGGGTCAGGGTGTCCTCCCACTCGGACACCAGCTTATCATGCTTTTTGATTTTATTCTCCAGACGCTTGACCTGACGGCTTACCTGCTGGCTGCGCTCCAGGTCATTCCAGAAGCCCTCCTGCTCCGTCTCCTTCTGGAGCTCGGCCAGCTCCTCCCGGGCCTTGGGGATGCCCAGCGCCTTTTCCAGCTCGCCCAGCGTGGGCTCCAGCGCCTGCAGCTTCTGCTTGTACTCATCGTATTCGATCACGGCCATATATCATATCTCCTTATGCCTGTAAAATTCCTTAGCCTTACCATCCGTTAACAAGGGCAAACGCGGTTTTGGCGGGCAGAAATGCGCCCATACTGCGTCAAGTCCCTTGCTAATACGGCAGTATTCCCTGCGGGCCTTTCCTTGCCTGGACACATTTCTGCTCCGACAAAACTGTCTCGCACCTGCCAGCGATGGATTTTTGAGTGATTTTTGGCTTTTGAGACGCAGGCTTGCTGGCGCAAGCCAAGGCGAAAAGGGCAAAAAGCGCCAGAAAGACACGCTGTCAGGCGTGCTTGCCCTTGTCAACGGATGGTACTATTATATCAAAAAATGCCCGTTTGTAAAGGGGGAGAGACAAAACACGGAACCGTATGGGGCGCGGCACCGTCATAAGGAAGGGAGGGGCGGGGCAGTCTTCCCGGAAAATTAACCGCTTTGTTACAAATTGACTCTTTCCCTTTTAAGCGGTTTGTACTATAATACCTATTCGGGAAAGTTTGTCTTTCCCCGCACGATACATGTAAGAACGATTTGAGGAGAACACTATGAAACGAATCATTTCACTGCTGCTTGCCGTGATGACAGTTTTCACGCTGGCTGCCTGCGGCACGAAGGATACCACCGTCAACGCGCAGGGGCTGGCACAGGCGCTGCTGGAAAAAACTTCCTTTGATGCCGAGCTGACCGCCGTTCCCAACGAGGAGCTGGGCTACTACTTCCAGCTGCCGGCGAAGTGTGACGCGGCGGCCTATATGTCCTCCGGCTCCACCGCCGAGGAGATCTTTGTCATCGAGTGCTACGACGGTACGTCCGCCGCGGCGCTGCGCACGTCCATGCAGGCATTTCTGGACAGCCAGAAGACCGAAATGGAGCGCTATCTGCCCGCCGAGGCAGACCGCATCAACGGGGCCATCTTCGAGACTTACGGCACCTGCGTGGTGCTGTGCGTCACCTCTGACACCGACACGGCCCGCAGCATCATCAAGGAGTACGTCAAGTGAGTAGACGGAGATACAGCGGCCGCCGCTATCGCCGCCGCCGCAGTCCGCTGCCCGCCCTGCTGCTGGTGATTGTGCTGGCGGCGCTGGTGCTGGGGGCGCTGGCCATTTTCACGGATATCTTCAAGAAGGATACCCCCGCGGACAAGTCCGACGAGCCGGTGGTGACGCAGCCGGGTGATACCCAGACTCCGGACGACACCCAGACGCCGGACAACGGGGACGGGCAGACCGGCACTACGCCGGACGATACCCAGCAGACCACCGGCAATAAGACGGTGGACACCATCACCACCGATGCCACGCCTTATCAGGCCGGCGGCGTGTATGTGGTGGGCAGCAGCGGCTTTGAGATGTACAACTATGTGGACAGCCTTGCCAAAAGCTACGCGGACATCGTGACAGCCGTGGCCGACCAGCTGTCCGGCACCAGCACGGTGTACACGCTGGCGGTGCCGCTGTCCAGCGGCATCACCCTGCCGGACGCGCTGTACAGCGACATTCCCGGCAGCGATCAGGCCCAGGCGGAGAAGGATATTCTGGCCGCCATGGGGAACAATGTAAAAACGGTACCCCTCCACGATATGCTGATGTCCCACCGCAGCGAGTATATCTACTTCCGCACCGACCACCACTGGACGGCGCTGGGCGCCTACTACGCTTACCGGGAGTTCTGCGGCGCCAAGGGCATCACGCCCCACAGCCTGTCGGAGTATGAGGTCAGCCAGTTCGACGGCTTCCTCGGCTCGTTCTACAACGACGCCGGCAAGCCCGACGTCATGAAGAACGATCCCGATACGGTGACGGCGTACCATCCCATCAGCACCGAGGCCCGGATGCAGTACGGCAAGACGGCGGACAGCCTGACGCCCGGCAAGGTCATCTATGACGAGTCCGACGCGGCCGCCGGTCTGAAGTACGGCACGTTCATCATGGGCGACAACCCCTACACCGTCATCGAGAACCCCGACCTGTCCGACGGCTCCAAGTGCGTGGTGGTGAAGGAATCCTTCGGCAACGCCTTTGTGCCGTTTCTGGTGGATCACTATCAGACGGTGTACGTCATCGACTACCGCTATTACAGCGGCAGCGTCTCCGACTTCGCCAAGACCAACGGGGTCACGGACGTGATCTTCATCAACAACCTGTCCGCCATCCGGGGCAGCTACCAGATGGGCAAGCTGGCAGGCGTCAAGTAAACACAAGCGGATGGGGCAGGCTCGCCTGCCCCATTTTTGACCACTGAACAAAGGAGCCGACACATGGTTTTCAGCAGTACCACGTTCCTGCTGGCGTTTCTGCCGCTGGTGGGTATTCTGTACTTCCTATGCCCCCGGAAGCTGCGCAATGCGCTGCTTCTGGTGTTCAGCCTGCTGTTTTACGGCTGGGGCGAGCCGAAATATATCCTCATCATGCTGTTTTCCACGGTGTTCGACTACTGCAACGGACTGGCCATCGGCCATTTCCGCGCTGTGGGGAAGCCCAAGAGGGCCAAGGCGGTGCTCATCGTGTCCGTGGTGGGGAATCTGGGTATCCTGGGGTTCTTCAAGTACACGGATTTCGCCATTACCAATATAAACGGTCTGCTGGGCACGGCCATCCCCGCGCTGGGACTGCTGCTGCCCATCGGCATCTCGTTCTACACGTTCCAGACCATGAGCTATACCATCGACGTGTACCGCGGTGTGGTGCCGCCCCAGCGGAACATCGTGGACTTCAGCGCCTATGTGACGCTGTTCCCCCAACTTATCGCCGGGCCCATCGTCCAGTATAAGACGGTGGCGGACGATCTGGAGAACCGGCACCGGGAGTCGCTGCCTGACGCCAGCGCCGGTATGCAGCGGTTTGTCGTCGGGCTGGGCAAGAAGGTGCTGCTGGCCAACCAGATGGGCGCCGTGTGGGAGGAGATCGCCGCCATGTCCGCGCCCTCCGTGGTCACGGCGTGGCTGGGGGCGCTGGCGTTCACGTTCCAGATCTACTTCGATTTCTCCGGCTACTCCGACATGGCCATCGGCCTTGGGCGGCTGTTCGGCTTCCGGTTTCTGGAGAACTTCAACTACCCCTACGAATCCCGCACCGTTACGGAGTTCTGGCGGCGATGGCATATCAGCCTGTCCACATGGTTCCGGGAGTACGTCTATATTCCGCTGGGCGGCAACCGCAAGGGGCTGGGCCGTCAGATGCTGAACATCGCCATCGTCTGGTTTCTCACCGGCCTGTGGCACGGTGCCAGCTGGAACTTCGTGCTGTGGGGTGTGTACTACGCGGTACTGCTGCTGCTGGAAAAGACGTTCCTGCTGAAAAAGCTGGAATGTGCCCCTCGCTGGGTGGGGCATGTGTACACATGCCTGTGCTTCATTCTGGGCTGGGTGCTGTTCGCTATCACGGACTTCAGCCAGCTGGGCGCTTATCTGGGCCACATGCTCTCCGGCACATTTTTCGACGGCACCGCCGCCTACCTGCTGCGCAGCTTCTGGCTGGTGCTGGCGCTGGCGGTCATTGGCTGCACGTCCCTGCCCAAGCGGCTGTGGCGCCGGTGGGAGGAGGGTATGTCCATCGCCGTGTCCGATACGCTGCGCACCGTATGGGCGGTGCTGGTGCTGCTGGTGTCCGTGGCGTTTCTGGTGGGCGACAGCTACAACCCGTTTTTGTATTTCCGGTTCTGAGGAGGGGTGCGTATGAAACGAAATATGTCGGCCCCGCTCATCGCCATCTGCGTGATCCTGCTGGGCCTGTCCGTGGGCAGCTTCTTCTTTACGCCGGACCGGGCCTTTTCTGAGAATGAAAATCGCTATCTCCAGACCACGCCGGAGCTGACGGCGGACAATGTGCTGTCCGGCAGGTTTATGACGGAGACGGAGAACTATACCAGCGACCAGATCCTGCTGCGGGACTTCTGGACGGGCGCGCGCTCCGTTCTCCAGCGGATGGAGGGGCGGCAGGACATCAGCGGCACCTATCTGGGTGCGGAGGGCCGCCTGTTCGCCAAGGTCACGGACGATACCTTCGACTGGGCCAACTACGAAAAAAATCTGACGGCGGTGGAGACATTTTTCACCGCCAACAGCGGCAAAAGCTGCACCATGCTGATGGCGCCCAGCCCCGCCGGTGTGTTGGGCGAATGCCTGCCGAAAAACGCCCCCTACTACGACGAGGACAAGGCGTTTTCCCTCCTGACGGACAAACTGGGGGGAACGCTTGCGGACACCCGCACGGCGTTGGCCGGGGTAGAGGACCCTTATTATCACACCGACCACCACTGGACGACAGAGGGCGCGCGGGCCGCCTACGGCGTGTGGGCGGCGTCCACGGGCCACACCGCCCGCAGCTATGCGCTGACGCAGGCCACCGACCGCTTCCGGGGCACGCTGTACTCCAAGGTGCTGCTGCCGGACAGCGTGTATGACACTGTGGACTACTGCCCGGATATTACCATTGTCTCCGCCGACTGCGACGGCACGGAGCGGGACAGCCTGTACGACCTGACGGCGCTGGAGAAGAAGGACAAGTACGAGCTGTTTTTGGGCGGCAACTACGCCAAGGCGGTGATCCGCACCGGCACGGAGAACGGAAAGCACCTGCTGCTCATCAAGGACTCCTTCGCCAACAGCTTTGTGCCGTTCCTCACGGGGGACTACGAGACCATCACCATGGTGGATCTGCGGTACTGCCGGGAGAAGCTGCAGCCGCTGGCCGACGAGGCCGACGACATTCTGGTGTTGTACGAGATCACCAACTTCGCCGCCGACGGCAATCTGTTCAAGCTGAACCTGCACTGAGCGCAAAAAAAGATGACCGCATAGCGGTCATCTTTTTTTGCCGTCTCAGAAGTCCACGGTACCCTCCAGCACCCGGAGGTCGTAGGGCTCGAACACCACCTTGCGGTAGGCGTCCACGTCCATCTGCACGCCCGTCCAGTCGCTGTGGATGTCGCCGTTCTGCTTAATGAGGATATCGTACAGGATGTCGTAGGTCACGCCGTCCGGGCCTTCCTCCACGATGGTGGAATAGGGCAGGGTTTTGTGGTACGTCATGTGCAGGCCCTTATACTCGAAATGGAAGCCATTGCGCATCCGGCAGCCGTCCAGCCCCTTGTAGGTGAACAGCCGCTTCAGATCCTGCAGGATGCGGTCGTTGTCCTGCTCGTACAGGTTCTCCGGCGTCGTCTCCGTGTAGTCATAGCGGAACTGGATGGGGATGCGGTAGGGCAGGAAGCGCTCCACATAGGCGATGAGCTTATCCGCCGGATAGTTCTTGTACAGCACGCAGTTGATGCGGGTGGGGCAGGCGATCTTCCCCAGCACCGCGTCCGGGCTCTCCTCCACATAGTGTACCAGATGGCGGGAGATGTTCATGCAGGTGATCTTGTGCTTGTTCCGCTCCGTGAAGGCCAGCATCTCCTCGAAGCTGGTGGTCTCCTGCGAGGGGAAGGTGGTGTTGATATACACCTTGTGAGTGGTGGGAATGGCGTCCAGCATACGCTGCAGCGCGTCCAGATCGGCCAGCGGCTCGCCGCCGGTGAACACGAAGTCGCAGCGGGGTGTGATGGCGTCCATGGTGCGGATGCTGGCGATGATCTTTTCCAGACTGAAGCCGGTGCAGTCCGCGTATTCTTTTTTGTTGATGCAGAAGGGGCAGTGGTTCTGACAGTCGTAGGGGACAAAGACCGTCACGGTAGCGCCGCCTTCCCGGGTCTTATAGGGATGGGTCATGTCGTTGATAACCTCTCATGTGAATGTACCAAAGCAGTATATATCAAAAGATGGGGAAAAGCAAGAAAAACATCTGAAAATCGCCGGATTTCTTCTGGGCGCGGGGTATCAATAGGCGGCCTCCCGCAGCTCCTGCCGGATCCGGGCGAAGGCCGTGTCCTCCCCCTGCTCCTTCAGCAGCAGGAGCCACCGCTCCAGCAGCGCCGCCGTGTCCGCGTGCATGAAGCGGCTGGCGTCGGTGCGCTTGAGATCCTTGGAGCGCTGGTAATAGTCGTAGGGAGAGGCGTCGGTGTACTGCTGGCCCTGATAGACGCGGCAGGCGGCGATCCGGTCGCAGAACATCTCAGCCACATACTTCTTCGGCATCTTGCAGCCGCCGATGTAGATAGTGCCATCCTCCCGGCGGCAGTAGTCGATCCAGTACTCGAAGTGGTGGCGGTTGCGGCCCTTGTGGTGGAGCCACGCCAGACTGACGCCGTTTTCCAGACGCTCCTGGTCGTTGGGACTGCGCCAGCCCTGATAGTATTTGCAGCCGCGCCAGAATTCAACAGGGCTGTATTTGGAAAGGTCGTGGGTCAGGCCCTGCCATACAAGACCCAGCTTCAGGCAGTAGCGGCGTACCAGACGCCGGTGCCGGTTCACGGTATGGAGATGGGCGCGAAGCTGCATGGAACGGCCTCCTTTGAAGAATCGTACTTCAAGTATAGCACACAGTATAGCACAGCCGGCGGGAAATGCCCAGCAAAAAATCGGCGGCATAAGATTTTTCCCGGCGCGGCAGACTAAGCGGGAGGTGAACTGTATGGCGGAGTACGGCTTTTATCGCGACAGCGGCGCGGCGTGGCAGCGGGCGCTGCCGCCGGAGGTACAGAGGATCGGCGGCGCGGCGGCGCTGCGGCGCTGCTGGGAGCTGCTGGTGCTGGACAGGGAGGGGGCGCGGCGTCTGTCCGGGCAGGGCCGTGGGCCGCTGTGCGGCACGGTGCTGCTGCCGCAGGCTGCGTGGGCAGAGCCGCTGCGGGCGCGGCAGGTGGTATCCTGCGGGCCGTCGCCCCAGAGCAGCCTGACGCTGTCCAGTCTGGCGCAGCGGTGCGTGCTGTGCGTCCAGCGGCAGCTGACGGCGCTGGACGGTACGGTCATCGAGCCGCAGGACATCCCGCTGCCGATGGCGTGGGGCTGCTGGGAGACGGAGCCGCTGCTGCTTCTGGCGGGGACGCACCTGCTGCTGGGGCGGCTATGAGATAGAATTTCTCCGCGCGGTGTGGTACAATAGCCGCGTCAAGGTACTGTACGGCTTTCCGCAGCGCCTGGAGATCACGGTGGACGCGCCGTCCCTGACGGACGCGGAGACGGAGGAGCTGCTGGCGCTGACGGCATCGCTGCTGCGGGAGGAGGATTTCGCGGCGGATTTCACCCAGTTCCACAGCCGCCGCTACGGCAGGCAGGGCGATTACTATGTGTCGGAGGTGCAGGCCGCGCCCGTGGGCCCGGACAGCGCGTCGGTGCAGCTCCGCACGGACGATACGGAGCTGCGGCACAGCTATTACAGCGGGTATTCCTTTGAGACATGGACGGGGCCGTCCTTATTCTGAAAAAGCCTGCCGCGGCGCTGTGAAACCAAACGGCGCTGCGGGCCGTCTATATAGGCGAGGGGCACCTGGGCCCAACGGCGGGCGCCAGCCCCCGGCTTCTGAGAAAGGAACGGACTATGAAGAAAATGACAAAGCTTGCCGCCCTGCTGGCGGCGATCCTGCTGCTGACAGCCGCCATGACGGCCTGCGGCGGCCAGAGCACAGAGCCTGACACGCCCGATGACGGCCAGACCGGCACAACGGCGGTTCGCATCGCGCCCATACCCTCCGGCTTTGACCCGGCGGCGCCGGAGGACTGCGATGTCAGCGTGTCCTTCGACAACGGCGACATCAAGCTGAACGACGAGGGCGTGCTCGTCCTGCACATGACCGTGTGGGAGTACGAGCTGTTTGACGCGGCGGAGGTCTCCGCCATGAAGCCCGGCGATACGCTGGTGGTGCGGGGACAGGAGATCGCCGTGACCGCTGTGGAGAGCGCGGACGGCGTCGTACATGTCAACGGCGGTCTGGAAAAGGGCGGCGTGGATCTGGCGGCGGCAGAGAGCGGCGGCGTGTTCTATGAGAGCAATTCCGCCGTGACCGAGTTCCCCTATAACTATGTGGAGACGGCGCAGCTGACGCTGCCGGTGGACGGGGACAGCTTCGTTTACACCGACACCTCCGACCTGGAGAAGGGGGAGCAGACCTATCTGGCCGGCGACCTGCTGACCATGCAGGACACGGTGGACTTCTCCTGCACCGCCATGAACGGCACCGCCCACATCGCGGGCGGCAAGGTGACGGCCATCACCCGCGTGTACATTCCCTAAGCCGCACAGCGGCAGTCCCCGTGAGCGGCCCCGCGGCCGGAACGGATCATTCCCCGCCTGTCAGGCAGTATGCCCTTACTGCCCGGCAGGCGGGGGCTTTTTGTGCCCGGAGATTTTCCTTTTTCAGGCATTTGCGGCTTTTTTTACAGCGCCGCTTTGGCGTATGGAATTGAACGGTTTGCTTGACACTTTTCGCGAAAAGTGATATCTTATATGCGGGATTTTAGGTACTGCCGCCTATGGCGCGGCAGGCATGTCACGAAGGGCGCGCTGTCCCCGTGGCGGCAGCACCCGCAGGGCTGCTTTTTTGCCGGCAGGCACACCGCCGCCGGAGAGCGGAACGGCCTTGTCCGGGTGATCAGAACTGCGGCAGCAGGGAAAAGGGGGACAACGCCATGACAACGAATACACCGGAGATACGCCTGTTTGTCTCCTGCCATAAGGCGTTCTCCGTGCCCCGGAATACGCTGCTGCACCCCCTCCATGTGGGTGCGGCTCTTTCTGCTGACTTTTTTCAGGAATTTCTGCGGGATGACAGCGGGGAAAATATCTCCGCGCTGAACCGCCGCTACTGCGAGCTGACGGGGCAGTACTGGGTGTGGAAAAATGTGGAGGCAGACTACTGCGGCTTCTTTCACTACCGCCGGTATCTGTATCCGGATACGGCCGCCCGGCGGCCCTACATCATCCGCACCGCGCCCACGGAGAAGGAGCTGGAGCGCCTTGGCTTTCAGGACTTTCCACAGCTGATCGGACAGTACGACCTGATCGCGCCCATGGGCGAGGATATGCATGTTTCCGTGCGGGAGCACTACGCCTCCGCACCGTTTCACCATGTAAAGGATCTGGCGCTGACGGAGCAGATCATCCGGGAGCTGTACCCTGCCTATGTACCGGCTATGGAGCGGTATCTCAGCGGCTCCGTGTGCTATTTCGGCAATATTTTCATCATGTCCCGGCCGGTGTTCGATGACTACTGCCACTGGCTCTTCGATGTGCTGGCGGAGTTCGACCGCCGCGCCGATGTCACCGGCTACGGCCCGCAGGAGCTGCGGGTGGATGGCTATCTGGCCGAGCGGCTGTTCGGTATATATTACACCCACCGCAGGGACGAGCTGCGGACGCTGGAGCTGCCCCGGGTACACTTCGACTGCTTCGGCGGCACGGCGGCGGAGCGCCGCAGGACGAGGCTTTTATACCACCTGCTGCCGCCTGGCAGCAAGCGCCGCGCATGGGTAAAGCGCGCGGGAAGGCGGGGCGCATGATGGAGAGGGAAATCGCGGTCAGCGTTATCATGCTGGCCTATAACCAGGAGGCATACATCGCACAGGCTATCGAGAGCGTCCTCGCCCAGCAGACGGGCTTCCGGTATGAGCTGCTGATCGGAGACGATGCGTCGCCGGACGGCACGGGGGAGATCGCGGAGGACTACGCCCGCCGCTATCCGGATCGGATACGGGTGTTCCGACGGCCGGAGAACCTGGGGGCCTCCCGCAACGCCTACGAGCTGCTGTGTCAGGCACAGGGGAGGTATCTGGCCTTCTGCGAGGGCGACGACTATTGGACGGCGCCGGACAAGCTGGCGGTGCAGTACGCTTTTCTGGAGGAACACCCCGACCTCATCGGCTGCACCCACCGCTGCGTGGTGGTGGATGAGCACGGCGACCCGCTGCCCAAGCAGCGGATCTCATGGGTGCGGGAGAAGCCGCGCTTCACGCTTCGGGATTTTCAGGGCATCTACCTGCCCGGGCAAACGGCCACCATCATGAAGCGCAACATTTTTCTGGATAAGAACGGCGATCTGTCGTTTTTATATGAGGCGAACCGGAACGTTTCAGACCGGACGGCCACGCTGCTGTATCTGACAAAAGGGGACTTCGGCCTGATACCCCGTGTGATGAGCGCCTACCGCCGTGTGCGGAGGGGCCCGCAGAGCCAGACAGACCAACTGTATACCCACAATCCCGATGTGGCGCGGATGGAGCTGGCCTACACGGAGCGTCTGGAGGAGACGGCGGCGCGGCTCACCTCGGAGCGCGGCCTGTTCAAGCCGTATTACCAGCGGTTGTATGCCGCCGCTGTGTACCGATACCTCCGAAGCCCTTCCAAGGGGGGAAGGGAGACGGTGGCGTTGATCGGGCGGCATCTGGGGGGCGGGGGCGTCCACCCGGCGGCATTTGCGGCCGGTGTGGCCCGGCGAATCGCCGACGCGCTGTAAAGAGAAAAAATCACAGGGGAGAAGAGAAAAACAATGAGAGTCCTTCATGTCCTTTCAAGGGATGAAAGTCTGGCGCCATTATCGGCGCTGTACCAGCAGTACGACATGCAGAACGAGCACAGCTTTCTGACCACGGTTCCCATGACCACGGTTCTGAAAAAGTGGCCTGCAATGCTGGGGATCCGAGGGCTGCAGACCATCCCACCGTTCAAGCGCTTTGCCAACATCCGGAGTGACCGGTATGTGAAAAGGGAGGCCGCAAAGGCGGATCATGTGGTGTGGCACTCCTTCAGCGGCGGCGACGGCGCCATCCTGAAGCTGTTGTCCAAGGATCCGGCGCTGCTGGCCAAGTCCACATGGGTAGTCAGCAACGATGAGATCGACAACCTGAAAAGCGAGAAGAAGATGCTGCGGGGCATGGATAGCGACCGGCTCCACGACTATGTATACAACCATGTGGGCGGCATCATCGTGCCGTTCCCCAGGGATCAGGAGCACCTGCGGCTCCACGGCATCCACCACACCCGCGTGACCGCCATCCCGCAGGCTATCCCGCCGGAGCGGCTGGCGCTGCTGCGCCGCTCCATGGACGAGCCGCGCCGTCCGGACGTGGACGCGCCCAACGGCAGACTGCTGGTGCAGGTGGGGCTGAACATGCTGGTGCGCAACCGCCATCTGGATATCCTGTCGGTGGTGCAGACTATGGAGAACAAAGGAAATATAGTGCTGTTCATGCCGGATCACTACGGCATGGACGGCATGAGCATGTCCGGCGGCAGTAAGACTTACCGCAGCCGTGTGGACAAGAAGGCCGCCGCTGCCGGCATCCGCGCCGTTACCATGAGCCGGAGAGTGTCCTACGAGGCATTCTGCCGGTACATCGACGCGCTGGACGCGGTGCTGCTGGGCAACGAGAAAAGCTGCCATCCGGAGTTTTTCCTGCATCTGCTGGCGCGGAAAAAGCGCATTTTTATGCCGGCGGATTCACTGGTGCGGGTGCAGCTGAACCAGTACGGCGCGGGCATCCACGCGCTGGAGGAGCTGGCGGGGCAGGACGCGGCGCATATACGGGACTTTTCACCGGCATGCCTGCCGGAAGAGCTGGCGGAGATCTATCAGGGCGGCTCCATCGCCGCCAAGTGGATCAAGTGGCTGGAGGAAACGGAGGAAGCGGCACATGAATGAAGGACACATCAAATTCCTGCATGTCGTGGGGCCGGACACCAAGAACTCCTTTGGTATCATGCAGCAGATCCACGCCACGCAGGATATGCGGGAGCACCGCTTCCTTATCACGGCCTATGAGTCCTGCAAGCAGCGCTTTCCCAAGCTGAAGCAGTTCCCCGACAACCTGTATATCCCGGAGCACTGCGGGTTCCCCAAGCGGCTCCGGCGCATTGCCTTTTTTCTGCGGCACCTGCGGGATGCCGACGTCATCGTCTGGCACAGCCTGTTCTTCACCACGCGGAAGTATATCTGGTTTCTGTTCGCTTTTCCGTCCCTGATGGAAAAATCCGTGTGGGTCGAGTGGAACGCCGACCTGTACGTGTGGGAGTATCCAGAGACCTCTCTGCGCAACCGCATCAAGAATTATATGAACCGCAAGATACGCCAACGGTTCCGCTATATGGGCGGCACATTCCCGGTGGACATCGCGGAGTATAAGCGGCAGTTCGGGGAGAAGGCACGCTGCTTCTATACGCCCATGCCCAACCCCTACAAGGGCGCGTCCCAGCTGATCGAGACGATCCGGGCGGTGAAGCCGCCGGAGGGCGCGAAGTACACGCCTATGGTGCAGATCGCCCACAACGCCTTTACCTTCAATAACCATGTCTACCTGATGAACCTGCTGAAGCGCTACGCTCAGGAGGATGTGCGGTTTTTCCTGCCCATCAGCTACGGCATGTACGGCATCAACGGACAGTACGGCAGTAAGCTGTACAGTAAGACCGTCAAGAGATGTGCCAGACAGATACTGGGCGACAAGGCTGTTATTCTGGAGAAGAATATCCCCTTCGAGCAGTATCTGAAGGTGCTGTGGACCGTGGATGTGGCGGTGTTCGATTTTGACCGCCCCTGCGGGCTTGGCACGCTGCGTATCCTGCTGCTGATGGGGAAGAAGATATACCTCCCATCCGGCAGCCCATACTACGAGTTCCTGCGGTCGCAGGGCCTGCCGGTCTGCGACACCCGGAGGATACCGGAGATGACATTTGAGGAGTTCATGGCACCGGTGGAGTACACCAACTACGACTGGCTGTACAGCTATCTGAATAACGGCGACGTGATGGACAACTGGGACCACATGTTCCGTGAGATCGAAAAAGAGATGGGCCTCCCGGCCGGAAAGAAGGTTGAAATGAAGAAAGTCATGATCCTCGGCGCCACACAGACGCAGGTGCCGCTGGTGCAGGCTGCCAGGAATCTGGGCTGCCATACCATAGTCGCCAGCATCCCCGGCGACTATCCGGCATTTGCTTACGCCGATGAGGTCTGCTATGTGGACATTACTGACAGTGCCGCCGTGCTGCAAAAGGCGCAGGAATTGAAGATCGATGGTATTACCTCCTGCTGCATGGACATGGGCGTGCGCTCCATCGGCTACGTCTGCGACCGTATGGGCCTGCAGGGCCTGACGGAGCGCGCGGCGCTGCTGTCCAACCAGAAGCTGCTGATGAAGGACGCCCTCATCGCCGGCGGCGTCAAGACCCCGGCCTACTGCAAGACCGCCACGGAGGATGACCTGCGCCGCGCATGGGATACGCTGGCGCATCCGGTGATCCTGAAGGCCATCGACCTGCAGGCCAGCCGAGGCATCTATGTCTGCCGCAGCTTTGAGGAGCTGGAGCAGGCGTTCCGCGGCGCCATGGCGCTGACGCGGGAGGACTACTGCATCGTGGAGGAGTTCATCACCGGCATCGACATCGGCGCGCAGGCCTTCGTGTCCCACGGGGAGATCCTGTTCGTCCTGCCGCACAACGACGAGGTCTATACCGGCAGCGCCAACAAGCCCATCGGCCACTCCGCGCCCCTGCGGGCGGACGAAGCCCTGATGGCGGAGGTCAGGCGCCAGAGCGAGCTGGCCATCCGCGCCATGGGACTGGACAACTGTCCGGTGAACATCGACCTGCTGAAGGCCGACGACGGTCAGATCTACATCATTGAGCTGACCGGGCGGGTGGGAGCTACCTGCCTGCCGGAGCTGGTGTCGCTGTATTATGGCATCAATTACTATGAAATGATCGTGAAAAACGCGCTGGGCGAGGATCCCCGTCAGGTGTTCGACCGCCGCGCGGCGCAGGAGACGCCCAACGCCTCCCGCTTTATCACGGCGGACAGGACAGGCGTCCTGCGGGGCATCACCAATAACAACGCCCCGGCGTCCGACATCGCCATGCTGGAGCTGTACGCCAAGGCGGGGGACACCGTCCGCCGCTTTGAGGACGGCAAAGACCGTATCGGGCAGGTGGTGGTCACCGGCGCCACGCTGGACGACTGCTTCCGCCGTCTGGACGAGATCCAGAGCAGGATCGTGCTGGACTATGCGGACTGAGTTGGCTTTCTGAATGTCAATATACGATATACAGGAGAAAGAGATGGGGAATTTTCGCGATCGACTGTTCCGGCGAATTGCGGCTATGCAGAATGCGAAAGCGGCCAGCAACAAAAAAATGCAAGAAGCTAATACTGCTGACCAGTATTGGCATGGGATGAGAAAGGATCCTGATGTCAATTTGACAGATGCACAGTTGGCTGAGGTGCATAAATTTTGGGATAAGTATGCGTTTGCGTATAAAAACACCCCCCGCACACAGGCGTTTTTTTCTGCTCTGTCCGGCAGATTTGATCCATGCTACTGCGAAATAGGCTTGATGGCATACTATATGTGGCGGTTTTATGACCAAGCCCAATACCATACGGCGTTCCATGACAAAAACTATCGCGAGTTTCTGTTCCATGATGTGCCATATACACCGGCTTATATCCATCGTATACGCGGGCAGTATTATGATCAGAGTTTCCAGCATATCAGCTATGATCGCGCGATGTCCACGTTGGAGGAGTTGGTTGCAGGGCGTGAGGAAAAGCTGATCGTCAAGCCAACGCCGGGCGGCGGAGGAAACGGAATATCGTTTATTCGGAGGGGGGATACGAAAGAAGAGATATCAGAGCATCTGGATGCAATTAAAGACGATGACTTGATCATTGAACGCTTTGTGAAAGCACACCCGAGCTTCGCGGCGGCAAACCCAACCTCTTTGAACTCTCTGCGAATTGTGACATTTATGTATGACGGTGAGATCGAGGTCATTGCTATTCTCTTTCGTATGGGAGCCGTGTCGAAAGAGGTGGACAATTTTACACAGGGCGGTGTGGCCTGCGGTGTCAGCGAGGGCGGCGTCTGCATGGATTATGGCGTAGATCATTGGGGAAACAGATATGACGTACATCCAAGCGGATTCAGATTTGCGGGTCACAAACTCTACGGTGTAGATCAGGCGGTAGCGCTGGCGAAAAAGCTGCACGAACGTATTCCGCAGTTCAGGCAGATGTCGTGGGATATCGCAGTGGATGAAAACGGCGTGGCAACGCTGATCGAGATGAACCCTCGCGGCGAAGCTGGTATATATGAAGCCATTGGACGGCTTCCGTTTGGCAAAAGGACGGCTTCCATCATAGATGAGTATCTCTTTATCGCGTTTTTCAATCAAGGGGCCAACTGGCGGTGGGACTACAATGAGTATGCGGACCACATTGTTCTGACGAAATACGGTTGGGAGAGGTCAACTGTCCGTGTGCCGGAAAAAATCAATGGAAAAACCGTTACACACATTGCGGCAAACTGCTTCTCCGGGCAGCGGATCAAGAGAATCATCATCCCCGGGTGTGTCAAATCTTGGGATGACCGTATTTGCGCAGAAATGGAGCACCAGCCTGAAATCACCTGGCTTGAGGATAACCGCGGCATCGTTGTACCAGCGGTGGAACAAATTTCCGGAGGTCTGCGGGGAGACGGAAACTATATCCAGTGGGAGCCGGTTGAAGGTGTGACCACATATCATATTTACAGAATGCAGCAGGGGCAGGAGCGCGAGTTTATCAAAGCTGTCAGCTCTTATACCACGGCATATAAGGATCATAACGTTTTGGACGGTGTTTTGTACTACTACTATGTACGAACCCACGACTCGTCCTGTAATATATTCGGCGACTGGAGCAGGGCTGTAGGCATACGGACAAGACTTTCACAGGGCGTTCTACCAGCGGTGGAACAAATTTCCGGAGGCTTGCGGGGAGACGGAAACCGCATCCAGTGGGAGCCGGTTGAAGGTGCGTCCTCATACTACATTTACAGAATGCAGCAGGGGCAGGAGCGCGAGTTTATCAAGACTGTCGATTCTTATACTACGGCATATAAGGATCATAACGTATTGGACGGGGTTCTGTACTATTACTATGTACGGGCATACGACTCATCCTGCGGTGTACTAAGCGATTGGAGCAGGGCTGTAGGTATACGGACAAGACTTTCGCAGGAAAACAGCGGTACGGAGAATGACGGGTAGAAGATAACGGCTGATAAGGAAGAAATCATAGTTGCTATCCGTGCGCAGGCACCGTTTCAAAAGAACATACGCGAGAAATAATCGCGAAGCAAAAAGCGAGTACGAATAATTGAATCAATCAACCGACATTGGGGGAGAGTATTTTGAACGTACAGAAAACGGAACTGCCGGGCGTGCTGGTCATCGAGCCGCAGGTGTTCGGCGACAATCGGGGCTTTTTCTTTGAAAGCTACACCAAATCCAAATTCAGCGAGATCGGACTGGATATGGAGTTCATTCAGGACAACCACTCCCTGTCCGTACCCAAATACACCGTGCGGGGCATCCACTTCCAGAAAGACCCCACGGCGCAGGGCAAGCTGGTGCGCTGCATCCGGGGCCGCATCCTGGACTACGCCATCGACCTGCGGAAGGGGTCGGAGACGTATCTGAAGTGGGTGGCGGTGGAGCTGTCCGCCGACAACAAGCGGGAGCTGTTCATTCCCCGGGGCTTCGGCCACGTCTTTGTGACGCTGGAGGAGAACTGCGAGGTCAACTACAAGGTGGACAACGTCTACTCCAAGGAGAACGAGCGCTCCATCCGGTACGATGATCCCCAGATCGGCCTCGTCTGGCCGGAGGGAATGGTGCCGGTGCTGTCGGAAAAGGACAAAAACGCGCCGCTGCTGCGGGACTGCGATTGTGATTTCACCATTTGACAAGGAGGAATGCGCGGATGAAGATCGGCATCATGCAGCCATACTTCTTCCCCTATCTGGGCTACTGGCAGCTGATGAATGCGGTAGACCGCTATGTGGTCTATGACGATGTGAATTTCATCAAGGGCGGGCGGATCAACCGCAACGCCATTCTGGTGCAGGGACAGGCCCACAACATCAATCTGATCCTGTCCGGCGCCAGTCCCAACAAGCATATCAATGAGGTGGCGGTGGATGCGTCGCCCCGGGCACAGCAAAAGCTGCTCAAGACCATCGGCGAGGCCTACCGCAAGGCGCCGTACTACCAGCAGGTGTTCCCGCTGGTGGAGCAGGTGGTCACCAACGGCGAGACGGATCTGGGCAAATACCTGTACGATTCGTTCCGCATCATCGGCGGCTATCTGGGCATCGGGACGGAGCTGATCCTGTCCTCGCGGATGGAGAAGGACTGCTCCCTCCGCGCTCACGAGAAGGTCATCTCCATCTGCAAGCTGCTGGGCGGCACGGAGTACTACAACTCCGTCAGCGGCGTGCCGCTGTACGAGCCGCACCGGGATCTGTTCGAGGCAGCGGGGCTGGAACTCAGCTTCCCTGTCATGCGTCAGATAGAATATCCGCAGTTCAGGAATGAATTTGTGCCAAACCTGTCCATCATCGACGTGATGATGTTCAACTCGCAGGAGCGCTGCCAAGAGCTGCTGCACGAATATGACTTATTAAAAAAAGGAGACGTGCAATTATGATCAATGTATTTCAGCCTTGTCTGGGAGAGGAAGAAGTCTCCCGCATCCGTGAGGTGTTTCAGTCCAACTGGCTGGGCAAGGGCAAGCTGGTGGACGAGTTTGAGGAGAAGTATGCCGCCCATCTGGACACGGACAAGTCCCACATCCTGACGGCAAACTGCTGCAGTGAGGGCCTGTTCTCCTCCATGCATCTGTTTGGCATCGGCGAGGGCGACGAGGTTATCGTCCCCACCATCAGCTTCGTGGGCGCGGGCAACGCCGTGTGCGCCGCCGGGGCCAAGCTGGTGCTGACGGACGTAGATCCCCGCACCCTGAACATCCGGCCGGAGGACATTCTGGCCCACATCACCCCCCGCACCAAGGCCATCCTGCTGCTGCACTTCGGCGGCATCCCCTGCGACATGGATCCCATCATGGAGATCGCCCGGGAGCATCACCTGACCGTTATCGAGGACAGCGCCTGCGGCATCTACTCCCGCTACAAGGGAAAGCCGCTGGGTACCATCGGCGATATGGGTATGTGGTCCTTCGACGCCATGAAGATTCTGGTGTGCGCCGACGGCTCCGCCCTGTACTTCAAGGATCCCGCTGTCCGCGAGAAGGCCGCAAAGTGGCTGTACTTCGGGCTGGAGTCCAAGAGCGGCTACTCCAACAGTGTGGATAAGAAGTGGTGGGAGTATGACCTGTCCTGCTTCGGCCACCGCAGCATCATGAACGATGTCACCGCCGCCATGGCGCTGGAGCAGCTGAAGAAGCTGCCCGGCTTCATTGCCCGCCGCCACGAGATCGCCGCCATCTACGACAGCCGTCTGGCCGGTCTGGACTGGCTGGATCTGCCCCCCGCGCTGCCGGCGGACTGCTCCGGCACCTATTACTTCTATCATGTCCAGACCAAGCGCGGCTCCCGCGACGATCTGGCCAAGTTCCTGCGGGACAACGACGTGTACACCACGTTCCGCTACTTCCCGCTGCACCGTGTACCGGCCTACGGTTTGGCAGGCAGCTTCCCCAATGCGGACTATGCCGCCGACCATACGCTGTGCCTGCCCATCCATCAGGCTCTGACAGACGATGAGGTCAACTACATCTGCGACAAGATCATCGAGTTCGGCAAAAACAACAACCTGTAAATAATCCGGCGGGAGGAGAGGAAAATATGAAGGGAATCATTTTGGCCGGCGGCTCCGGCACACGTCTGTATCCCCTGACGCGGGCGGTCTCCAAGCAGATCCTTGCCATCTACGACAAGCCCATGATCTACTATCCACTGTCCACACTGATGCTGGCCGGCATCCGGGAGATCCTCATCATCTCCACCGTCCGGGACGTGCCGGTATTTCAGGAGCTGCTGGGCGACGGACACCAGCTGGGGCTGGACATCTCCTACGCCGTGCAGGAACAGCCCAACGGCATTGCCGAGGCGTTCCTCATCGGGGAGGAGTTTATCAACGGCGACAGCGTCGCGCTGATCCTGGGCGACAACATCTTCTATGCCCGGGGCCTGACGGGTATCCTGCACCGCGCCGTCAACCATGACAGCGGCGCCACCATCTTCGGCTACAAGGTGCAGAATCCCAGCGAATTCGGCATCGTGGAGTTCGACGCCGACGGCAATGTGCGCTCCATTGAGGAGAAGCCCAAGCAGCCCAAGTCCGACTACGCCGTGCCGGGTCTGTACTTCTACGACAAGGACGTGGTGGAGATCGCCAAGAGCATCAAGCCCTCCGCACGGGGCGAGAAGGAGATCACGGCGGTGAACAACGAGTACCTGCGCCGGGGCACCCTGCGGGTGGAGCTGTTCGGACGCGGCGTGGCGTGGCTGGATACCGGCACCCACGAGGGTCTGCTGGAGGCTGCGGACTTTGTATCCATCGTCCAGCGCCGGCAGGGCCTGTACGTCTCCTGCATCGAGGAGATCGCCTACCGTTTGGGCTACATCACCAGAGAGCAGCTCATCGAGCTGGCGCAGCCCATGCTGAAAACGGCCTACGGCCAGTACCTCATCAAGACCGCAGAGGAGGATATTAAATGAAAACCATCCTTGTGACCGGCGGCGCCGGCTTCATCGGCTCCAATTTTGTCCACTACATGCTGGACAAGCACCCCCAGCTGCGTATCGTGGATCTGGACGCCCTGACCTATGCGGGCAATCTGGAGAATCTGGCGGATCTGAAGGACGAGCCGCGCCACATCTTCGTGCGCGGCGACATCGGCGATCGGGCGCTGGTGGGCGATCTGTTCCGGCAGTACGACTTCGACGCCGTGGTGAATTTCGCGGCGGAGAGTCACGTTGACCGCAGCATCACCCAGCCGGAGTTGTTCCTGACCACCAATGTGCTGGGCACCCAGACGCTGCTGGACGCGGCGCGGCGCTGCTGGTCGGCGGCACCGGATGACAAGTACTGCCGCGACTACCGGGAGGGCGTCAAGTTCCTGCAGGTATCCACCGATGAGGTGTACGGCGCGCTGGGCGCCACGGGCATGTTCACCGAGACGACGCCCCTGTCCCCCAACAGCCCCTACTCCGCTGCCAAGGCCTCCGCAGACATGATCGTCCGGGCCTATCACGAGACGTTCGGCATGCCGGTGAACATCACCCGCTGCTCCAACAACTATGGCCCCTATCAGTTCCCGGAGAAGCTGATCCCCCTGATGCTGCACAACGCCGCCAACGACAAGGCGCTGCCCGTTTACGGCGACGGTATGCAGGTGCGTGACTGGCTGTATGTGGAGGATCACTGCTCCGCCATCGACACGGTGCTGGAAAAGGGCATCGTGGGCGAGGTATACAACGTGGGCGGCAACAACGAAAAGGCCAATATCGAGATCGTGAAGCTGATCCTGTCCCGCATGGGCAAGGACGAATCCCTTATCACCCATGTGAAGGACCGACCCGGTCATGACCGCCGCTATGCCATCGACAACACCAAGATCACCACGCAGCTGGGCTGGGAGCCGGCCTACAGCTTTGAGGCGGGTATGGCCAAGACCATCGACTGGTATCTGTCCCACGAGGAGTGGATGCGCGGCGTTACGTCCGGCGCTTATCTGACCTACTATGAGAAAATGTATTCCTGAGGCTCGCCGCCCCGCCGGCGGCAGGCATGCGAAGCCCCTACGGGGAGAGTAAGGAACGGAGTATAAGATGACAGAACGAAAGTTTTACTATCCCATCGGACGCAAGAAGGTGGCCATCGTGGGCGCGGGCTATGTGGGCGCGTCCATCGCCTACGCCCTGACGCTGCGTGATCTGGCGCAGGAGATCGTACTCATTGATCTGGACACCAACAAGGCGTGGGGCGAGGCTACCGACATCCAGCATGGCATCCCCTATATGGGCGAGTGCTCGGTGCGGGTGGGCGAGTATGCCGACTGCGCGGACTGCGATCTCATCATCATCACCGCAGGACGGAACCGCCGCCCCGGCGAGACGCGCCTGAATATGATCTCGGACAACCGCAAGATCATGGAGGGCGTGGTGGCCGAGATCAAAAAGTACTATACCCACAGCGTCATCATGGTGGTGTCCAATCCTGTGGACGTGATGGTGTCCCTGTGCGCGCAGGGCATGGGGCTGCCGGACGGCATGGTCTTCGGCACCGGCTGTACGCTGGATACCTCCCGCATGATCCGTGTCATTGCGGACTATGTGGGGCTGAACACGGCGGTGATCAACGGCTATATCGTGGGCGAGCACGGCGATTCCCAGATCCCGCTGTGGAGCCGTCTGTCCGTGGGCGGCATCGCCATGGGCGAGTACTGCGCCAGCGTGGGCCTGCCGTGGACGGCGGAGGAGCGTGCCCGTATTGCGGAGGAGGTACGCACCATGGGCGCGTCCATCATCTCCGCCAAGGGCAAGACCCACTATGGCATCGCCACCTGTGTGTGCCTGCTGGCGGACGCGGTGCTGAACCAGCGCCCCACCATCGCCTCCGTGTCCACCCCGCTGCAGGGGGAGTACGGCGTGTCCGGTGTGGCGCTGAGCGTACCGTCTATCATCGGCGGCCACGGGGTGGAGCGCCGCATCCAGGAGAACTGGGCGCCGGAGGAGCTGGCTGCCTTCCGGGAGAGTGCCTGCCGCGTCCGCGAGGCACTGCAGTGATATGAGCAGGGAGTTCGACTATCTCATCGTGGGCGCCGGCCTGTTCGGCGCGGTGTTTGCCCGCGAAATGACGGATGCGGGGAGGAAATGCCTTGTCATTGACCGGCGCGGCCATATTGCCGGCAACGCCTACACCGAGACGGTGGAGGGCATCGACGTTCACCGCTACGGCGCGCACATCTTCCACACCAACGATGAGGAGGTGTGGGCCTACGTCAACCGCTTTGCCCGCTTCAACCGCTTTACCAACAGCCCCATCGCCAACTACCGGGGCGAGCTGTATAACCTGCCCTTCAACATGAACACCTTCCACCAGATGTGGGGTGTCATCACGCCGGAGCAGGCGCGGGAGGAGATATGCCGCCAGCAGGCGGCCGCCGGTGACGGCGAGCCGCGGGATCTGGAGGAGCAGGCCATCCGTCTGGTGGGGCGTGACATCTATGAAAAGCTGGTGAAGGGCTACACCCAGAAGCAGTGGGGCCGTCCCTGCACGGAGCTGCCGGCCTTCATCATCCGGCGTCTGCCGGTGCGCTTCACCTACGACAACAACTACTTCAATGCCCGCTATCAGGGCATCCCCGAGGAGGGCTATACCGCGCTGGCGGAGCGGCTGCTGGCGGGGATCCCGGTACGGCTGCACACGGATTTCCTCCGGCAAAGGGGGGAACTGTCCGCGCTGGCGGAAACGGTGGTCTACACCGGGGCTATCGACGCCTATTTCGACTACCGGCTGGGCGCGCTGGAGTACCGCAGCCTCCGCTTTGAGACGGAGGTGCTGGATACCGACAATTATCAGGGCAACGCCGTGGTCAACTATACGGACGCCGAGACACCGTGGACGCGTATCATCGAGCACAAGCACTTTACCTTCGGCGCCCAGCCCAAAACCGTCATCACCCGGGAGTACAGCGCCGCGTGGCAGCCGGGAGACGATCCGTACTATCCCGTCAACGACCAGCGGAACACCGAGCTGTACCAGCGCTATGCGGCGCTGGCGGCGCAGGAGCCGCACACGCTGTTCGGCGGGCGGCTGGGCGCGTACTGCTACTACGACATGGATCAGGTCATCGCTGCGGCACTGGCGCTGGCCCAGCAGGTACAGTGACCCTGCGGGGCGTCACGGAAACGACCGGTATCCTGCGGGATATCATGCGAGATCGAGGTTTTATGCTGCAAAAATATCTGCGCTACCAGTTCCTATTTGAGGAGCTGGTAAAGCGCGACTTCAAAAAGAAATACAAGCGCACGGTGCTGGGCATGGCGTGGAGCCTGCTGTCACCGCTGCTGATGCTGCTGGTGATGAAGCTGGTGTTTACCCAGTTCTTCGGGCGGAACATGGCGCACTATACCACCTATCTGTTCTGCGGCAACCTGGTGTTCTCCTACTTCAACGAGTCCACCTCGCAGGGCATGCAGTCCCTGATGAGCAACGCGGGCATCTTCACCAAGGTCAATGTGCCCAAGTATCTGTTCCTGTTCTCTAAGAACGTGCAGACCCTCATCAACTTTGGCCTGACGCTGTGCATTTTCTTCGTGTTCTGCGCCTTTGACCACATCACGTTCACATGGCGGTTCTTCCTGCTGCTGTATCCCATCTGCCTGCTGGTGCTGTTCAACATCGGCGTAGGGCTGATCCTTTCGGCGCTGTTTGTGTTCTTCCGGGATATCCAGTACCTGTGGAGCATCTTTACCCAGCTGCTGATGTACGCCTCTGCCATCTTCTACACCATTGACCATTACAGCTACAACGTCCAGTGCCTGTTTCTGGCGAATCCCATCTACCTGTTCATCCGGTACTTCCGGAAGATCGTCATCGACGCCGCCGTGCCCACGGTGTGGTTCCACCTGCTGATGCTGGCGGACGTGCTGGTGGTGCTGGGGTTGGGCTGCTTCATGTATAAGAAGTACAACACCCGTTTTCTGTACTATGTGTAAGGAGGCGTGACATGAGCATTTTAGAGGTGGATCACGTCTCCGTCCGGTATATCACCGGCGACTTCAAGGACATCGGCTTGAAGGAGTTCGTGGTGCGGAAGCTGAAGCGCGACTACCATGTGCAGGAGTTCTGGGCGGACAGAGACATCAACTTCAAGCTGGAAAAGGGCGACATGCTGGGCATCATCGGCACAAACGGCGCGGGAAAATCCACGCTGCTGAAGGCTGTCAGCGGTATCATGGAGCCTACGCACGGCGTTGTCCGGCGGGAGGGCACCATCGCGGCGCTGCTGGAGCTGGCCAGCGGCTTTGACGGCGATCTGACCGTGCGGGAGAATACCTATCTCCGGGGCGCCATGCTGGGCTACACCCGGAAATTTATGGATGAGATGTACCAGCAGATCATCGACTTTGCGGAGCTGCGGGAGTTCGAGAACCGTCCGTTCAAGCAGCTGTCCTCTGGCATGAAGAGCCGGCTGGCGTTTTCCATCGCCAGTCTGGTGCAGCCGGATATCCTCATTCTGGACGAGGTGCTGTCGGTGGGTGACGGCGCGTTCCGCAGAAAGAGCGAGGCCAAGATGCGGGAGATACTGTCCTCCGGAGCCACCAGCATTCTGGTGTCCCACTCGCTGGGGCAGATACGGGAGCTATGCAGCAAGGTGCTGTGGCTCCACAAGGGGCGGCAGATCGCCTTCGGCGATGACGTGCAGGACATCTGCGACCGGTACGAGGACTTCCTCGCCGGAAGAATCAAACTGTAAGAGCATACAAAACCGGCAGGCACATCTGTGCCTGCCGGTTTTTGCCGTGCGGGAAGGACCGTTACAGATTCTTCTCGTAGGACTCGATCATCTTCTTGACCATCTGGCCGCCGACGGAGCCGGCCTCGCGGCTGGTCAGGTCACCGTTGTAACCGTTCTTCAGGTTGACGCCCACCTCAGAGGCGGCCTCCATCTTAAACTTATCCATCGCGGCCTTGGCCTCGGGGATGTTCAGCTTGTTGGTGTTCTTGCTGGACATATCGAAAATCTCCTTTCATATTGTTGAGCGATAAGCTCTGATTGGGTATCGCAGTCATAGCTTTTCCTGCCGCCGCGTGAATATGCGATTTTGCAGATGGTAATATCTGCTGCTGCCGCACCGGCATTTCGTGGCGAAAAAATATACATTTCAGGGAGCAGCCGTGCCGCTTCCGCAAAACGTGCTATACTGTCGAAAACGGAGAGACACGGCGCACCGCGCCGGAAACCACAGACACGATAACAGGAGGGAACTATGGGATTATTCAGCAATAACAAGAAGCTCTGCCCCATCTGCGGCAGCCCGACGCCGCGCCTGCTGGCCACCAAGGTGGCGGACATGCCCTTGTGCAAGGCGTGCGCCGACAAGGTCGACCTGCCCGGCGGTGCGCTGGATCGCATGTCGCTGGAGCAGTTTCAGCAGTACATCGCCTATTACGATGACAACAAGGCGCTGCGCGACCAGTTCCGGGAGACGAAGCGCATGAGCTTCGGCTTCCTCAGCGGCGACCTGCTGGTGGACGAGGAGCACCGTCTGCTGCGTCTGAAGGGCTACGACGGTGCGCTGGTATTCCCGGCGGCGGCGCTGAAATCCTTCCGCTTCATGGAGGACGGCAAAACGCTGTTCGAGGGCAAGTCCGACGGTCTGCACTGCTTCCACAGCGATGTGCCGGAGCGGGCCCGCGCCCTGCAGCCCCGCATCGAGCGGTTCCTGATCCAGAAGGAGGAGCACGAGCGCATGGAGCGGATGGAGCGCATGCTCGACCGGCGGGAGCGCCGTTCCGGCGAGCCGGATGACCATCGGCCCGACATCCCTGCGCCGCGGTTTGACGTGCAGGCGCCGGTGCAGAGGTTTGGCGTGGAGGTAACGCTGGACGACCCCTATTGGAAGTCCTTCCGGGATGAGCTGAACGCACCGGATTTCAACAGCTTCGATCCCAGCGTCAACGACTATCTGTGCGATTACGACAACAAGGTCAGCGAGCTGCATGACATGGCCTTTGCGCTGGCACGGGTCATGAACCCCGCCGCTCGGGAGATCTGGGACAACGATGCCGCTGCCGCACCGGCGCAGGCCGCCGCACCGGTACAGGCCGCCGCTCCCGCCGTGGACACGGTGGCGGAGCTGCAGAAGTACAAGATGCTGCTGGACACCGGCGTGCTGACCGAGGAGGAATTCGCCGCCAAGAAAAAGCAGCTGCTGGGGATCTGATATGAAGAAAAGACGTTTTTTTGCGCTGCTTCTGGCGCTGATGATGGCCCTGAGCCTGACGGCCTGCGGCGATGAGCCGCTGGACGCGCCCGATGGCGCGGCAGACGGCAGCTGGGCGGTATACTGGTACCTCTGCGGCAGTGATCTGGAGTCGGAGGGCGGCTTTGCCACCGACGATCTCAGTGAGCTGCTGGAGGTGGAGCTGCCGGAGAATGTGACCGTGGTCATTGAGACCGGCGGCGCGGCAGAGTGGTGGAACGAGACGGTGGACGCCTCGGTGCTGCAGCGCTATGTGTACAGCAGCGACGGGCTGGCGCTGGTGGACGAGCAGCCCTCCGCCAGCATGGGCGACAGCGAGACGCTGGCGGACTTCCTGCGCTTTGCCAAGGAGAACTACCCCGCTGACAGGACGGCGGTGGTGTTCTGGAACCACGGCGGCGGCTCGGTGTCCGGTGCGCCCTTTGACGAGCTGTACGACTACGACTCCCTGACGCTGGACGAGATGTACGCCGCCTTCACGGAGGTGTGGGAGCCGTCGCTGGAGGCGGGGCAGCAGCCGCTGGAGCTGGTGGGCTTCGACACCTGCCTGATGGGCACGGTGGACGTGGCCTACACCTTCTGCGACCTGAGCCGCTATCTGGTGGCGTCGGAGGAGACGGAGCCGGCCAACGGCTGGTACTACTCCCGATGGGTGGGCGCGCTGGCGGACGACCCGTCCATGGACGGCGCGGCGCTGGGCCGCGTCATCTGTGACGCCTACTACGAGGGCTGTCAGGAGGCGGGCACATCAGATGACGCCACCCTGTCCCTCACCGATCTGTCCCGGCTGGAGAGCCTGATGAACGCCTACGAGCGCTTCGGCGCCGAGGCGCTGGCCGCCGCCTGCGATGATCCGTCCTTCTTCACCCGGTTCGCCCGCGTGGCGGCCCAGAGCGAGAACTACGGCGGCAACACCCGCGAGCAGGGCTATACCAACATGGTGGATCTGGGCCACATGGCCCGACAGAGCGGCGATCTGCTGCCGTCGGCACAGGATGTGCTGGACGCGCTGGACGACTGCGTGCTGTATCAGGTCAAGGGTCCCTACCGCGGCGAGGCCACGGGTCTTTCCTGCTACTACTCCTATAACGGTGACGTGGACGATCTGGCGGGCTATACCGGCGTTGGCGCCGGCGAGGCGTTCAAATACTTCTATGAGTACGAGCTGACCGGCCGGCTGGCGGAGGACGGTGCGGCGTATCTGGCCAATATGAATATCGACGCATCCGCGCTGCAGCCGGTACAGAGCCTGACCGACACCAGCTGGGAGGATGCGCCGCTGACCGTCAACAACGACGGCTGCGCCGTGCTGACGCTGGGGCCGGAGGCAGAGGAGCTTCTGGCATCCGTGAACTTCTCCCTGTACTACGCAGATGAGGAGAGCGATGCCCTGCTGATGCTGGGCATCGACAACGACATCGTTGCCGACTGGGACAACGGTGTGTTTACCGATAACTTCCGGGGCGTGTGGGGCAGCATCGACGGCCACATCGTCTACATGGAGCTGAGCTACGAGGGCGAGGACTACAACCTCTACGCCGTGCCCGTCCTGCTGGACGGCGAGGCGTACTATCTGCAGGTGGTCTACGACTTCACGGAGGAGGCATGGAGCATTCTGGGTGCCCGGCAGGGCATCGACGACAGCGGCATGGCCGGCAAGGAGCTGCGGCTGCTGCAGGAGGGCGACCAGCTGACCACCGTGTGGTATGTGTCCAGCATCTCCGGCGACGATGACTTCGCGCCCTACGAGATCGACACCTTTACCGTGACGGCGGATACCGCCTTCGACGAGATGGCGCTGCCGGACGGTCGGTACTTCATGATGTTCGAGATGCGGGACGCCATGGACAACTGCGCCTGTTCCGATGTGGCGGTGTTCACCTGCGAGGACGGGGAGATCACCACGTCCGTGAACTGACGGTATAGACCGCGCTGCGGTTTATATAGAGGAAAAACAGCATAAAAATAGGAGGAAACAGAACATGAAACTCAAGAAAATGCTGGCGCTGCTTCTGGCGCTGATGATGGCTCTTGCACTGGTGGCCTGCGGCGATACCGCCGATACGGGCAATGATGCTCCGGACGACCAGCAGGTAGAAGACAACAGCGGCGATACCGGCGATGCTGCCAGTCCCGAGGGGCAGAGCCTGCTGGAGATCCTGAAGGATCGCTTCGTGGCGGCTCCCGAGATGGCCGGCACCTACTGGACGTTCATCGGCGGCTATGTGCAGGGCGTGCAGATGACCGAGGAGCAGACCCAGGAGGTCATGAGCCAGCTGGGTGACGTGTACCAGTTCATCTTTGTGGATGACAGCACCGTGGTGCTGGCCGAGGACGAGGATCAGACCGAGGGCACCTATACCATGGGCGAGGACGGCATGACCGCCGTCATCGAGGTGGGCGGCGTCAAGTACGCCGGCACCTTCATCGAGCAGGAGGACGGCTATGTGCTGGTGGCGATGCTGGACGGCACAGGCATGAACGGCCTGTACTTCCACCTGATGGATGACGCACCGGAGAAGTAAGAGACACAAAAGAGGAGCCCTGCGGCACAGCCGCAGGGCTCCTCTTTTTATGGCTTATGATCCATCGTGGGCTTCACGCGGTGCTTTTGGCAGGCAGCATCACCCGCAGGAGGAACGTGCCGTCCTCCGCCAGAAACTGGCACAGGCCGCCCCGCCGCTGGGCGATGGCCCGTATACTGCGGCAGCCGTAGCCGTGCCCGGCCTCGTCGGAGACGGGTATGCCGTCCCGCAGCACCGGCGGCGTGTCGTAGGGGTTGCGCACCTCAATGAGCAGCTTGCCCAGCCGGATGCCGCAGTACAGCCCCACCACCCGGCGCGCCGGGGGCTCCAGCCCGCCGGCCACCCGCAGCGCGTTTTCCAGCGCGTTGGACAGCAGGGAGCACAGCTCCGTATCGCTGACAGACAGCTCCTGCGGCACCCGTGCGTCCACCTGCAGCTGCACACCGGCCCGCTCCGCCCGCTGCGCAAAGGAGGAGCACAGCAGGTTTACCGTCTCGTTTTCACAGAACCGGCGGGGGGCGATGGATTCCACATCGGACTGCACCTTCTGGATGTAGTCCTGTGCCTGCTGGGGCTGTCCGGCGGCCAGCAGACCGCCGATCATGTTCAGGTGGTGGCGCATGTCGTGCTGATACACCGCCGTCTGCATCTCGGACGCCCGCATGGCGTCCATCTCCTGCTGTGACTGCTTCAGCTCCACCTCCAGCAGGGAGCGCTGCATCTCCGCGCTGGAGCGCTTCTGCGTCTCGATGTAGAAGGCGGGCAGAAACAGGATGTAAAATGTGATGAGCACCGTGGGCAGGAACTCATTCAGCGCCTGGATACCGGAGTACAGTGCGTCGGAGTACACCGTGGTGGCATAGTCGAAGATGTAATAGGTACATGGCAGACTGCCGAACAGCAGCAGCGCCCACCGCGAGTAGGTCATGGTGCTGTACGCCGCCGCCACGAAGTACCGCCGCAGCAGCCAGAACATCCCGGCGATCAGCAGGATATACACAATGTCGGCGGCCACGGCGCTGTGGGTCAGAGCCTCTATGGCGATGCTGCCCCACCGGGGCGGCTGGCAGCACAGATACGCCGTGCAGGTACTGACGATGGCCACGCCCCACGACCGCTTCAGCACCGTTACAAGGATCAGCGCCAGCGGCAGATGGACGATGATGGGGTAGATCTGCTTGACCCCGGACTCGCCCAGCACCAGCCAGCCCAGCAGCTGTATCAGCAGGAAAGCCGGACACAGCCACAGGATGACCCGCCTCTGCTTCGCCGTCTCGCAGCCGCCGGCGATGGCCACATCCAGCACCAGCCCGTAGAGCAGCACCAGTCCATAGTTGAAGATATCCAGCGCGGAGACGATATTCATATCAGATGCGGTCATGCGTCATCCCTCTTTGCGAACAGCAGCTTCATATAGTCCTTCTGCAGCTGGGGGTACAGCAGCCGCGACACCGGCAGATTGGCGCCGGAGAACGTATGCACCCCGGCAGGGGACAGCTCGTCGATCTGCAGCATGTTTACGATGTACGACCGGTGGATGCGCATGAACTCCGGCCGGGCCAGCAGCAGCGGCTCATAGTCCTTCAGGGAACCCACCACCTCCCGCACCTGCCCGTCGGTCAGATTGAAGTACAGGTGCTTGCCGCTGACCTCCACATAGGCCAGCTGGGAAAACGGCACCCGTACCAGCGTGGCCCCGGCCTTCAGCGTCAGACCGTCCTGGGGGCGCTGCTCCCGCAGGGACAGCTTATCCAGCACCGGGAACAGCAGCTTGCCGCTGATGGGCTTGAGCAGGTACTCCAGCGCCCGCACGCCGTAGCTTTCGTAGGCGAAGCCGGGGGAGGAGGTGAGGAACACGATCTCGGCGGCGGCGTCGAAGGTGCGTATCTCCCGGGCGGCCTCCATGCCGTCAATGCCGGGCATCATCACGTCCAGCAGGTACAGGGTGAACCGCTCGTGCCGGGCGGCGTCCAGCATGTTGCCCGCGCTGCGGAAGGCCCGGCAGCGCAGGGGAATGCGCCGCTCCGCCTGCCACTGCTCCAGCAGTCCGGTCAGGGCGGTCAGCTCCTCGACCTGATCGTCACAGACGGCGATATACATGGGCGGCACCTCCTTTACTTCTCGTCTGCACCGATATTACCATATCCGCCCCGGCTTGAAAAGTCACAAAGTGACATTTCATGTCGAAAAATTATACATTTCAGGGCGCGGGCGTTCAACACTGCCGGGAAGCGGTTATACTGACACTATCTGAGAATCGGAAAAAAGGGGGGAGTTCGGCTCAATGACGCCATGGATCGCATGGCTGATCGCTGCGATCAGTACTGCCGCCTTCGTGGCCCTCTGGTGCTGGGAGGTGCGCCGTATCCTCAACAACAGAAAAAGCACCGTGGACAGCGCGGCCGGACAGCTGGACGCCTTCCGCCGCCGTGCGGCGGAGACGTGCTGCGACGGGGAGCTGACGCAGATACTGCGGCGCAGCGAAAGCATTTATCATCAGGCGGTGGACAATTATAACCGCACCTTCAGCCGCCCGTGGCTCTACCTGCCGGCAAGACTCATGGGCTTCCGCAGAATACCGCAGCCGGCCAACGATCACTGTCAAACCACTGAATAAGAAGGAGAGGGACAGCATCATGGACAGCAAGATCATCAAGCAGACCGCATACGAGCTGTTCGGTATCGGCGCCGGGCCGGAGGACGCCAAGTCCGGCAAGCGCGCCGCCCAGCCCGCACCGCAGCCCGGCAAGAAGCACGACGCACCGCAGGCGTAAGGAAATACAAACAGCAAAATTCCAACGAGAGAGGAGAAATTCCTGATGAAAAAGAAATGGCTGGTATGTCTGCTGGCAATAGCGGCGGCGGTACTGTGTTTTCTGCCTGCCCCGGCGCAGGCCACGGAGGTGGAGCACACCGGCCACTGTCTGTGCGGCAGCGCAGTCCACAAGGACATCGGCAATCACACAACGGCGGATACCGACGGTCTTGACGACACGAAGTGGATCGGCATCACCAGCATGGACGAGATCAGCTGGTTCCGTGTCGTTGCCAGTGGAAACAAGCATTTCTACCTGAAAGACGATGTGACGCTTACGACGGTTTCTGCGGCGACAGAAGCCGGGTGGCAGTCGGAATACAACAACGTGGTGCTGTGCCTGAACGGTCACAGCATCAAGCTGGATGTGACCAGCAGCCATGTCTACGGCAACACCATACAGGTGGCCAAGGATGTGACCCTGAACATCGTGGACTGCAAGGGTACGGGCACCATCACCCACGGCAGCCGCGCCAATGGCTGCGGCGTGACGGTGGCGGCGGGCGGCACCCTCAATCTCTACGGCGGCAGTATCACCGGCAACGGCTCGACGGATGACTATTATTACAACTGGGACTATGCCGGCTCCGGTGTGAAGAACAACGGCACCTTCAACATGTACGGCGGCAGCGTCACAAAGAATGACAGCATGCGTTATGCCGGCGGCGGCGTGTACAACAACGGCACGTTCAACCTGTATGCCGGCGCTATCTCCGACAATGTCTCCAGCGCTCTCGGTACCACCAAGGGCGGCGGCGGTGTGTGCAATGCCGCCGGCAAGACCTTCAACATGTCCGGCGGCAGCATCACCGGCAACGATGGCAGCTACACCAGTGCTGTGCTGACGTTCGGTGCCTTTAAGATGTCCGGCGGCAGCATCACCGGGAATCTGGGCAACTTTGCGGTGATGGCCGGCCTGAACGAGGGCACCATCACGCTCAGCGGGGATGCGTATATTTGCGGCAATGCAAATCGGGATATACTCAACAACTCCAGAGTGAATTCCGTCTATGTCAAATGCCCGCTGGGTGAAAACGCCAAGATCGGCTTTGACCCCAACCTGACCCTGAAGATCACCACCAGCAGCGATCAGGCCGCGGCGGATAAGGATATTGCGGACGGTAAGTTCGTGGTCGTTCCCAACGACGAGCATCTGACCGTGGTGCGCAGCGGCTATTCGCTCTATGGCAGCCACAGACACTACCTCTGCGGCAGCAGCGACAACGGGGGATGTACCCTTGACGCCTGCGCGGAGGCCGGTAAGACCGTGTTCACGGAGTGGAGCTCCAGCACTACCCTGCCCACGACAGAGGGCAAGTATTATCTGTCCGGGAATGTGACGCTGAGCGAGCGGCCGGTCATCAAGGAGAACGTGACCCTGTGCCTGAACGGGTATACAGTGTCGATCGCGTCCGGCAAGGCCGCCAATATCTGGGTCGATGGCGGCAAGCTGACCATCACGGACTGCCAGGGCGCCGGCAAGCTCAAGGGCCCGGGCAAGGAACTGGTCGGCGTGGATATCAGGAACAGCGCCGGCGCCCTGAACCTGTACGGCGGCACCATTACCGACTTCCTGTACGGCATCAGAAATACGGGCGGCAGCTGCAGTCTGTACGGCGGCGTCCTTACCGGAAATCGGGTCGGCGTGTACAACACCGGCGCCCTCGCCATGTACGGCGGTGATATTACCGGGAACGGCGGATTCTGCAGCGGTGCCGGTGTGTATAATAGCGGCAGCTTCACCATGTACGATGGAACCATCACCAAGAATAATGCTGTCCGGAGTACCAGCGGTGGGTACGGCGGCGGTGTATACAACACCGGCGACTTCACCATGCGCGGCGGCAGCATCACCGGCAACACCGGCTATCTCATTGGCGGCGTGTGCAACGATGAGGGAGCGATGACGCTGGCCGGTAAGGTCACCATCACCGGCAACAAGGACACCGAGGACGGCGACAGCAACCTGTATACGAACAAAGCCCTGACCATCGCGGACAGCATGACCGGCAGCGTGATCGGCCTGCTCGTGGACAGCAACATGGCTGACGGCGATGTGCTGCTGAAGCCCGATGCGAGCTATAAGAAGATCACGCAGAAGGACGCAGCGTGCTTTGACTTTGACGACAAGACCGACGGTTGTGCGATGAGTCTGGCCAGCGACGGCAGCAAGGTGACCCTTGTTCTGCCCCACAAGCACTATCTCTGCGGCAGCACCGGCAACAGCGGCTGCACCCTTGACGCCTGCGGAAAGACCGGCTCCGTCACGTTCCGGAGATGGGACGATGCGGCGGTAAAGGCCATGTACCCCCTGTATCCGCAGAAAAACGCGGGCAACTGCCTGCCCGAAAATGGCGGCAGCTGGTATCTTACCCAGAACGTGAAGCTGGACGCCGATGTGTCGGTCAGTAAAGACCTGACCCTGTGCCTGAACGGCTATACCATCGAAAAGACCGGCAATGTCTCGGGCGACTGGCGGATCTTCTGCGTGTCCGGCGCGGCGCTCACCATCACGGATTGTCAGGAGAACCCCGGCAAGCTCACCTACACCAGCGGTGTAAAGGGCTGGGGCGTGGAGGTGTTCTCTGACGGCATCTTCAACCTGTACAACGGCAGCCTCACCGGGTTCACCGTCACCGGCAGCAGCGGCGCCGGTGTGAGAAACCATGGCGCCTTCAATATGTACGGCGGCAGCCTCACCGGCAACACGGCGCCGACCGGCGCCGGCGTGAACAACGAGGGCACCTTCAACCTGTACGGCGGCACTATCTCCGACAACACCGCGACGTACAGCTGGGGCGGCGGCGTGTACAACGCCGGCACGCTCGTGATGAACTGCGACCCCGCCGAAAAGACCATTTTCAACAACCATACCGCCTCCGGCACCAGCGCCATGGGTACTGAGGTGCATACCCCCAGCGGCGGCTCCTTCGACCTCCGGAGCGGCTGGATCTCCGGCAGCACTCCCGGCGTCTCCGCCGTGGGACTGGCCAGTGAGATGAAGCTGAACGGCACGATCCGCATCGACGGCGGCGTACAGCTGGTCGATATGTGCTATGACAAGCTGAACGTGACGGACAAGTTCGCGCCGCAGGCGCCCATCCAGATCCTCCTGAACAGCGGCTGGAAGGGCAGTCAGTACTTTAAGAACTACTCGCTGGCGCAGTCGGTGCTGAACAGCTTCACCACCGATTCCGGCAAGGTGTTCGTCCTCGATGACAGCAATGCCATCCAGCTGGCCATCCCCGTGGACTTCAACGCGGCGGACAGCAGGCCCCAGCTGACGGCGGGCAGCCTGACCTACACCGGCAAGGAGCAGACCGGCGTGAAAATGCCCAACGCCGCCGCGGCGGTGATGTACACACTGTCCGACTGCACGGCCACAGACGCCGGCAGCTATACAGCCAAGGCGTCTCTGAACGACGGCTATGTGTGGAAGGGCGACACCGAGGGGACATATTCCTTCGCGGACAAGGAGTTCCCGTGGTCGATCGGCCAGAAGACTCCGGAGGCCGGTGACTTCAACGTCGCCTATCCCACCGGCAGCGATCTGGTCTACGACGGCAGAGCCAAGTCCGTCACGGCGCAGCTGATCGACGCCTATCCGGATACGGATGTCCAACTGAGCGTCCTGTACAAGTTCATCCCGCGCGTCTATGGCGATACCGACGACACCACCACCGCGCCCATTGACGTGAACGAGTACACTGTGATCCTGCAGGTCAAGGAAGGCGCCAAGAACTTCAGTGCCGGCAGCGTTACCCTCGACGCGAAGATGATCCTCCTGCCCCGCCCCGTCACCGTCCGGGTGAACGACGTGGAGCGCTTCGTGGATGATGCCGACAGCACCGTGATCTACACCTGCACCATCACCGGCCTGCCGGCGGGTCAGACCGCCGAGGATCTGGGCTGGCAGCTGGGCTACCTCCGCACGGAGGATACCAACACCGTCGGCGGTCACGAGGTCAAGGTGGTCGTGACGTGCGCTTCCTATGAGCAGAACTTCAACTACGACATCACAACGGAGCCCGGCACCCTGACCATCAAGGCGCTGCAGGCGCAGGCCGCGCCTGACGAGAGCCTGTTTACCGCCGCGGCACCCACCAGCACCAACGGCAGCGACGGTACGATCACCGGCGTCACCGCCGACATGGAATACAGCACCGACGGCCGGAACTGGATCAGCTGCACCGGCGGCACCATCAGCGGCCCCAGCGGCGACTATCGGATCCGCTACGCGGCCAAGCTGCACCACGCGGACGGGGCTGCCGTCACGGTGCGTATCCCCGGCCATACCCACACCCTCAGCGGCGAGGTGCCGAATGACCAGCACCGCAAGTCGGAGGCCTCCTGCACCAGAAGAGCTGTATACTACCAGTACTGCACGGTCTGCGGCGAGAACGACACCGGCAAGACCTTCGAGTCCGGCAGCCTGCTGCCCCATGTGTACGACACCGACATCTGGAAGTCCGTGGACAGCACCTATCACGCCCACCCCTGCAAGAACTGCACGGCGTATGACGAGAGCAGCAAGGCGCGGCATGAATTCAGCGGCATCGAGCCCGGCTGCAAGGCCATCGGCTGCGATTTCTCGCGGAACATGCACGACGTGACGCTGGCGGTCAACTATCCCGCTGACTGCTCTGTGACCACGCTGAACGGCTATCCCGTCACCCGCATCATCGGCGGCGTGGAGGAGGGGACTGCCGTCACCGTCAGCGGCAATGAGCTGCATATCGGCGACGATACGTTCACGTTCAGCGCCAGCAACGGGGCGGAGTACACCTACACCTTCACCGGCTGGACGATCAACGGCCAGCCCATCCCGGAGGGCTATACCATCGCCGGACCCGTCACCATCACGGCTGCGTTCGACCGTGCCGTCAACCAGTACACGGTGACGTGGAATCTGCGCAACGGCCAGCCCCACATTACCCGGACGCTGAACTACGGCGCGGCGCTGAGCGCTCCCGCCGATCCCACTATGGCGACGGACGCGGCCAACAGCTACCAGTTCAAGGGCTGGAGCACCTCGCCGTCCGGCGAGGTGGAGGCCCCGGCCGCCACCGTCACCGGCAATGTGACCTACTACGCCCAGTACACCGCCACGCCCCACGTCTACATAGCGGGTGCGTGGGAATATGATGCCGGCGGCCACTGGCAGGTCTGCAATGTCCCCGGCTGCGGCTACGCCACCGCCAAGGAGGCCCACTCCTACGCCGATGAGGACGCCGTGTCCTGCCTGATCTGCGGCGCGCCCCGCACCCTGCCGGCGCTGACCGGCGAGGCGGAGATCGTCCTCAACGATGAGGAGCTGGTCAGCGGCACACGTCTGACCGTCATCTCCAACAAGCTGCCCGCCACCGCCCGCCAGCTGCGCTATCAGTGGCTGCGCGACGGTAAGCCCATTGCCGGCGCCACCGGCATGGACTACACCCTGACCGCCGCGGACGTGGATACGGAGATCTCCGTCATCGTCACCGCCGTGGGCCACACCGGCGAGCTGCGCGCCGCCGTTACCGGTCAGGTGGGCGTGATCTACACCGTCAGCTACGACACCAACGGCGGCACCATCGGCTCTCTGCGTCAGGATCAGGTCAAGTCCGGCACGGACTACACCCTGCCGGTGTGCGACTTCATCACCGCACCCGACAAGATGACCTTTGACATGTGGGAGATCGACGGTGTGTCCTACAAGGCCGGTACGGTCTACCGCGTGATGAGCGATGTCACGGTGGTGGCGCTGTGGAAGGACGCGGGCTCCGATAAGCCCGATCCTGCGCCTGATCCCGGCCCCAAGCCTGACCCGGATCCCGAGCCTACACCCGATCCCGGCCCCATCCGCCGCGGCCCCACCATGGTGGCTGTGCCCACTGCGGAGGGCCGATCCGCCACGGATTACTCCGGCGGCATCTACGGGCTGACGTTCCGCTCCACTGCGGGCATCGCCAGCTTCCTGGGGGTGCAGGTGGACGGCGTGACGCTGGATCCCTCCCGCTACATTGCGGAGGGCGACGATATCGAGATCTATCTGAAGGCGGTGTACCTGCAGACGCTGCAGGCGGGCACCCATACCATCACCATCCTGTCCTCTGAGGGGAACGCCTCCATGGAATTCACCATCGGCGGTATCAGCTCCTCACCCAAGACCTCCGACGCCGGTGTGCTGGGCTACGCCGCCATGGCTCTGCTGGGCCTGACGGGCAGCGCACTGTGCCTGCGCCGGAAAGAGGACGAGATCGCCTAAACGCACAGTTTCCTGCTCTGTCCACTGGGGGGAGTATCGTGGTGCAGAGCTTTGTCCCGTGGGGGAAGAAGAAAGAGACGCAGCCGAAGGGCTGCGTCTCTTCGCGTCAAATGGTTGAAACACGGCGGTGTATGTGGTATCATGGCCATAGAAAGAGGGAAAAGGAGAGTGTTCCTATGAAGGATCGAAACAAAAAGGGCACGCCCCGCCGCGTACTGATGTACGCGCTGCTGCTGGCGGCGGCCATCGGGGCGGGCCTTGCGCTGAAGGCCTTCGACTTTGCGGAGCTGGCCGCCTTGTTCACCGTGAACGGTACGGCGCTGCTGAAGCTGGCGCTGCTGGTGTTCGGCGTCCTGCTGGCGGAGAATCTGGTCGTGCTGGTACTGGGGCTCATCAGGCCCACCAGCCACCGGGCCTGCTCCGTGCTGAGTCTGACGGCCAGCCTTGTGCGGTATGTGGCGGTCATCGTCATCCTGTGCGGCGGTCTGGGCATTCTGGGCGTCAACATCGGCACCATCATCGCCAGCGTCGGCGTGTTGGCCCTGATCGTGGGCTTCAGCGCCGAGAGCCTCATCGCCGACGTGGTCATCGGCGCGTTCATGCTGCTGGAGAACCAGTACAACGTGGGCGATATCGTGGAGGTCAACGGCTTCCGGGGTACTGTTACCAGCATCGGTATCCGCACCACCTGCATCACCGATTCCGGCGACAACGTGAAGATCATCAACAACTCGGAGATGAAGAACATCCTCAATCGCTCCGACAACTCCTCCAAGACGGTGTGCGACATCTCCATTCCCTACGAAACGGACATCGAAACGCTGGAGACCCGGCTCCCCGCGCTGCTGGAGGAGATATACCGGAACCATACCGACACCATGGAGAGCGCGCCCGTGTATCTGGGCGTGCAGGCGCTGGAGGCATCCGGCATCCTGCTGCGCTTCGTGGTGAACGTGTCCGAGCGAAATGTGTATTCCACTGCCCGTATCCTGAACCGCGACCTGCTGCTGGGCTTCCGCCGCCTTGGTGTGGTGTGCCCCTACCCCCAGCTGGACGTACACAACCGGTAAGCGGCCATGGACGGGAAAAAGCAGGAATTTTCCGCCGTACCGCCGGAATTTTCCGCCGCAGCGGAGTTCACGCCGCTGCCTGACGAGTTCCAGCAGACCGGCGACCCGACCCCGGCGGCGAAGAAAAGCGGGCGCTGGTGGAAAAAGGCACTGTACGCACTGGCAGGCCTGACGGCGCTGACCACGGCGGCCTTTTTCGGCATCACAGCCCCGGACACGCCGGTGACACCGGACACCCTGCCGGTGCAGGAGGAGACGTATCCCCTCACCGGTACGCTGTACTGCACCGCCTATAACGACACCTTCGGCCCGGACGGCCAGCCGCTGCTGCTGTGGGAGGACAGGGCAGTGGAGATGTCCGCGCTGGCGGACGCGCCGCTGTCCCTGCCCCGACTCCAACAGCCGGAGACGGGCGGCTACACGTTTCTGGGCTGGGTAGGGAGGTACGACACCGCCGGCGGCAGGGTGTACCGTCTGATGCCCGATCCTTTGACGGCGGAGGACGCCGCCGTCATCCACCCCGATGAAAGCGGCCAGCGCCGTCTGGTGCTCCGCGCCGCTTGGCAGGGAGACGGTACGGGCCGCTACCCGTGGCGGCTGGTGCTGGACGACGGCGCAAACGCCGCCGAGTACGACGCCTCCGTGCCCATGGCCTCCGGCGGCATGGTGTACCTTTGCGCCTACCCGGCGCCGCAGCAGGCGGGCCGACGTTTCGCGGGCTGGTACGACGCGGACGGCGCACCGGTGGAGACGCTGCCGGCCACGGCGTTCTTCGGGGAGCGGAACGGTGAAACGGACTGGTCGTCACCCCGGACGGTGACGCTCTACGCCCATTGGGAAACGGCATGACAACAAAAAAGGACGGCTCACGCCGTCCTTTTTCCGTTATTGCTTCCGTGCGGTGAGATAGTCGTCCCCCGGTCGCCAGAACGGGCAGTCTCCCGTATCCGACGACAGGAATCGGGACATCTCGTCCTCGTCCAGATCCATGTCGCACACATAGTCATCGTAATCCTCGTCATAGAGGTAAAACACGCACGTCTCACACTTGTTCATTTAAACATCCTCCACCAGCCGGTGGCTGTCGAATTTGCAGCGGGAGTAGTAGAGCAGCGTAGCCGCGCTGCACACGAACCATCCGGCGGGATAGCTCAGGGCAATGGGCACGATCTCGTTGGAGATGAAGTTGGCCATCACATAGAGGTAGATCTGCCGGAACACCACAAAGGAGCCCAGCATGATGAACATGGGCACCTGGCTGTTGCCCGCGCCCCGCAGCGCGCCGGAGTAGATCTGATTGATGCAGAAGAAGAAATAGAACGGCGACAGCAGCCGCAGCAGCAGCGCGCCGTAGGACACCACCTCGGCCTTGCTGTTGAAGAAGGCGGTGAGATCGGGCGCCAGCAGCAGGACGGGCACCAGCAGCACGGCGGTGACGGCCACGGACAGGTACAGCGCCTGCCGCACGCCTCCCTTGGCCCGCTCCACATTACCCACGCCCAGATTCTGGCCCACAAAGGTGGTGGACGCCAGCGACAGGGACTGCACCGGCAGGATCACCAGCTGATCGATCTTGGTGTAGGCCGTCCAGCCGGACATGCAGTCCGCGCCGAAGTGGTTGATGTAGCCCTGCACGAACACGTTGGAAAATGCGGTGATGGCCATTTGCAGCGCGGCGGGGATGCCCACCGCCACGATCTTCTTCAGCATATCCCAATGGATGCGCAGCTTCCGCAGCGACAGCTTCACGCTGCCGTCATAGCGCATCAGCACCGCGATGGTCAGCACAGCGGACACCGCCTGCGCGATGATGGTGGCGTAGGCCACGCCCTCCACGCCCATGCCGAATTTCAGCACGAACAGCAGATCCAGCGCCGTATTCACCCCGGCGGACACCAACAGAAAATAGAAGGGCCGCCGCGAGTCGCCCACTGCCCGCAGAATACCGGAGCCCATGTTGTACAGCAGAAGCCCCATGATCCCGGCGAAGTAGATGGTCAGATAAACCGTCTGATCCGGCGCCACCTCCGCCGGCGTTTTCATCAGCTCCAGCATCAGCGGCGTCATGGCGATACCCACGCCGGTGAATACCACACCCATGACAATGGTGAGCAGCATGGCGGTGTGGACGGCCTCGTGTACCTTCTCCGGCCTGTGAGCGCCGTAGTACTGGCTGATGACCACACCGGCACCGCTGGACATCCCCAGAAAAAAGCCAATAAGCGTGTTGATGATCGGCGTCACCGTTCCCACGGCGGAGAACGCTTCATTGCTGACGAAGTTGCCCACCACCCAGGTGTCCACCATGTTGTATAGCTGCTGGAACAGGTTGCCCGCCAGCAGCGGCAGGGCAAAATTGATGAGGTGCCGCGTGGTGCTGCCCTGCGTCATGTCCACATCGTAGCGGGCGTGATGCCGCGCATGGTGGTGCAGATGAAAGTGGAAGTGATGCTGCATGATATTCTCTCTTTCGTACAAAACTGTCTTTTACAGTATCATACCATTCATGCCCTATATTTTCAACGGGGAATATGTATGAGAAACTCCTCAATCTCCGCCGGACGCATGATAGACACCTCGTAGGCTGTCCGCTCTGTCAATACGCCGTCCTGATTTTTGGTGTAGGCGCGGCTCTGGACACGTCCCTCCACGGTGAGCCGCTGACCGGTGTGCATATCCGCCGCCTGCGCCGCTACCGCGCCCCACGCGATGCACGGCAGGTAGTCTGCCCGGCCGTACCGGCGGTTCACCGCCAATATGATGTCGCAGATCTCCCGGCCCAGCGGCGTGCGCCGCAGCACCGGCGTCTTGCACAGTACGCCGGACAACTGGATCTGATTGAAGGGACTCTCCCCGCCGGGCGTGAGCTGATGAGCAAACACAGAGATCACCAGCCGGCTGCCCTGCCCACTCTTGTTGTTGAAGGAGCGCAGCTGCCCGATGACCGTAACGGTGACCCCCTCCGTCACCGGTACGGCGTCCAGCAGTGTCTTGGGTACGATGACCGGCAGCTTGTCCGCCTGCCCGGACAGGCGCAGCACCGACAGGGTGAACCGGTAGAAGGCGCAGCCGTGGTTGACGTGGGACAAGGTGGGGATATCCGCCGCCTGCCCGCACAGATGGACGCGGTTGTAATTCAGTTCCATATTTTGAACACCTCGTTTGTTGAGATGTCCCACCCTATGCCGGGAAAAGCGGAAACATACCACTTTTCAAACGGCAAAAACTGTGTCATAATGTCCGCAAAGGAGTGTGATCCCATGCGCTACAAAGGTAAGGTCTATCGGCCGCCCAGCGAGGCGTACAGCCTCATCGTGCAGGTGACCTACGGGTGCAGCCACAACCGCTGCGCCTTCTGCGACATGTACGACGACAAGCATTTTTCCATGCGCCCTATGGCGGAGATCCGGGAGGACTTCGAGCTGGCGCGGCGGGTCTACCGCCGGGTAGAGCGGGTCTTTCTGGCTGACGGCGACGCACTGATGCGCCGCACCGAGGACTTGGCGGAGATCCTGGGGCTGGTGTACGGCCTGTTCCCGGAGTGTCAGCGGGTCACCTGCTATGCCTCGCCCACCAGTCTGCAGGTCAAGAGCGAGGACGAGTTGCGCCTGCTGCGCGCCCGGGGGCTGAAGATGGTGTATATGGGGCTGGAATCCGGCTGCGACGCGGTGCTGACGCGGATGCAGAAGGGCCACGATGCCGCCGCCATCGTAGCGGCGGGGCAAAAGGCCCGGCGGTGCGGCCTGACCCTGTCGGTGACAGCCATATCCGGCCTCGGTAGTGTGGAGCTGTGGCAGCAGCACGCGGTGGACACCGCCAAGGCCGTCAGCGAGATAAAACCTGACTATCTGGGGCTGCTGACGCTGATGGTAGAGCCGGGCACGCCGCTGGAGTCGTGGGTGAAGGACGGCAGCTTTACGCTTCTCAGTCCGCCGGAGGTGCTGAAGGAGACGGAGCTATTCTTGCGGAACGTGGACAGCGAGGGTACCGTGTTCCGGGCCAACCACGCCAGCAACTACCTGACGCTGAAGGGGACTCTCAACGGCGACCGGGACGCCCTGCTGGGGCAGATCGCCGCCGCGCTGGCGGGGCGGCGGGACCTGAAGCCGGAGTTTTTGCGGGCATTGTGAGAAAACCTCTTGACATCCGGGAAAAAGGTGCTACAATAGCCCCATATTCAAAAACCATTGAGTAAGAGAAGTACCTGCACGGGAAACTTTCAGAGAGCGGCGCAGCGGTGGGAGCGCGGCAGCGGAACGTGCGGCGAATGGCCTTACGAGGGCGGGGAGAAAGTCTGCACAGGCGAGTAATACCCGACGGCAGCCGCGGCCGTTACCCCGGCGGAGCGCATGATCGTGCGTGCAGAGCGGGCATTTTGCCAATTTGGGTGGTACCGCAGGAACGTAGCTTACGTCCTGTCCCATGGAATTCCATGGGACAGGACGTTTTTTGTTGTCTCAAAATATTTTTCATACAGAAAGGAAACATCATCATGGGAAAGATCATCCTCACCGGCGACCGCCCTACCGGACGCCTCCACGTCGGCCACTACGTCGGTTCTCTGCGTAACCGCGTGGTGCTGCAGAACAGCGGCAGGTTTGAGAAGCTGTTCTTCATGATCGCCGATGCACAGGCCTTCACCGACAACTTTGACCATCCCCAGAAGGTGCGGGACAACATCATGCAGGTGGCGCTGGACTATCTGGCGTGCGGCATCGACCCCGCCAAGTCCACGATTCTGGTGCAGTCCCACATCAGCGAGCTGACGGAGCTGACATTCTACTACATGAATCTGGTGACGCTGGCCCGTCTGGAGCGAAACCCCACCGTCAAGGCGGAGATCCAGCTGCGTGGCTTTAACCACAGCATCCCTATGGGCTTTTTGACCTACCCCGTCAGCCAGACGGCGGACATCACCGCCTTCATGGCCGACACCGTGCCCGTGGGCGAGGACCAGCTGCCTATGCTGGAGCAGGCCCGCGAGATTGTCCGCCGCTTCAACGAGCTGTACGGCGAGACGCTGGTGGAGCCCACGGCGCTGCTGCCCGATAACGCCGCCTGCCTGCGCCTGCCGGGCACAGACGGCAAGGCCAAGATGAGCAAGTCTCTGGGCAACTGCATTTATCTGGCCGACGAGCCGGACGACATCCGCACCAAGATCATGGGCATGTACACCGATCCTAACCACCTGCTGGTGTCCGACCCCGGCAACACCAAGGACAACCCGGTGTTCCTGTATCTGGATGCCTTCTGCACCGACGAGCATTTCGCCCGTTACCTGCCGGATTACGCCAATCTGGATGAGCTGAAGGCTCACTATGAGCGGGGCGGCCTGGGCGACGTGAAGGTGAAGAAGTTCCTGAACAATGTGCTGCAGGAGACGCTGGAGCCGATCCGCACCCGCCGTCAGGAACTGGCCAAGGATCCCGACGCCATTCTGGAGATCCTGCGGCAGGGCAGCGGCGTGGCCAAGGAGGCGGCGGCCCAGACTCTGGACAAGGTGAAGCACGCCATGAGGATCGACTATTTCGCATAAGTGCGGCATTTTACTTCAGGAGGAAATGACCATGAAAGACAAGACTGCCATCCCCTATAAGATTTACCTCGCCGAGGACGAAATGCCCCGCAGCTGGTACAACGTCCGGGCGGACATGGCCAACAAGCCCGCGCCCCTGCTGAATCCCGCCACTCTCCAGCCTATGACGGCGGAGGAGCTGGCCCATGTATTCTGCGATGAGCTGGTGAAGCAGGAGCTGGACGATGCCACCGCGTACATCCCTATCCCCCAGGAAATACGGGATTTCTACAAGATGTACCGTCCGTCCCCGCTGGTTCGCGCTTACTGTCTGGAGGAGAAGCTGGATACCCCCGCCCATATCTACTACAAGTTCGAGGGCAACAACACCTCCGGCAGCCACAAGCTGAACTCTGCCATTGCACAGGCGTACTACGCCAAGCAGCAGGGGCTGCGGGGCGTCACCACCGAGACGGGCGCCGGCCAGTGGGGCACGGCCCTGAGCATGGCCTGCGCCTATCTGGGACTGGATTGCCGGGTGTTCATGGTCAAATGCTCCTATGAGCAAAAGCCCTTCCGCCGCGAGGTCATGCGTACCTACGGCGCCAACGTGACGCCGTCCCCCTCCAACACCACCGAGGTGGGAAGAAAAATTCTGGCGGAGTTCCCCGATACCACCGGCTCTCTGGGCTGCGCCATCAGCGAGGCGGTGGAGGCTGCCGCCAGCCGGGAGGGATACCGCTATGTGCTGGGCAGCGTCCTCAATCAGGTGCTGCTGCACCAGTCCGTCATCGGGCTGGAGACCATGGCGGCGTTGGAGAAGTACCACATCAAACCCGATACCATCATCGGCTGCGCCGGCGGCGGCTCCAATCTGGGTGGCCTCATCTCCCCCTTTGTGGGGCAGATGCTCCGGGGCGAGGCGGATTACCGCATCATCGCCGTGGAGCCGGCCTCCTGCCCCAGCCTGACCCGGGGCGTGTTCCGCTACGACTTCTGCGATACCGGCAAGATCTGCCCCATGGCCAAGATGTACACGCTGGGCAACGGCTTCATCCCCTCTGCCAACCACGCCGGCGGCCTGCGCTACCACGGCATGAGCAGCATCGTCTCCCAGCTGTACCACGACGGCTATCTGGAGGCCCGCAGCGTGGAGCAGACCGCCGTGTTCGAGGCGGCGGAGCTGTTTGCCCGCTGCGAGGGCATCCTGCCTGCGCCGGAGAGCAGCCACGCCATTCGTGTGGCCATGGACGAGGCGTTGAGGTGCAGGGAGACGGGGGAGGAGCGCACCATCGTACTGGGCCTTACCGGCACCGGCTACTTCGACATGGTGGCCTATGGCAAGTACAACGACGGTGTGATGAGCGACACTATCCCCACTGATGAGGATCTCCAGCGGGGCTTCGCCACCATCCCCAGCTTCCCCGGTAACGAATAAGGATGATATGCCGGAAAAAGACCGTCTTAGGGCGGTCTTTTTCCGGCGGAATCTTGACAACGGCAGCATCGGCAGGTAAAATACCAAGTTGCGTATGCACTATAAAAAACAAAGGAATGGTATGAGACAATGGCTAAGGATCAGAGAAATGTGGAAGCGATCACTCCCATGGAGGAGGATTTTGCCAAGTGGTATACGGACATCTGCCTGAAGGCGGAGCTGGTGGACTACGCCTCCGTGAAGGGCTTCATGATCCTGCGGCCTTACGGCTATGCCATCTGGGAGAATATCCAGCGCATCATGGACGGCATGTTCAAGAAAACCGGCCATGTCAACGTGGCCATGCCCGTCCTGATCCCGGAGAGCCTTCTGAAGAAGGAGGGCGAGCTGGTGGAGGGCTTTGCTCCGGAGGTGGCGTGGGTCACCCACGGCGGCAGCGAGCAGCTGGAGGAGCGCCTGGCCTTCCGCCCCACGTCCGAGACGATGTTCTGCGACCACTGGCACAACGTGCTGCAGAGCTACCGTGAGTTGCCCATGCTGTACAACCAGTGGTGCTCCGTCATCCGCTGGGAAAAGACCACCCGTCCCTTCCTGCGCAGCCGCGAGTTCTGGTGGCAGGAGGGGCACACCATTCACGAGACGGCGGAGGAGGCCATCGCCGAGACGGAGCAGCAGCTCAACTGCTACGCCGATTTCTGCCGCGACGCGCTGGCCATGCCGGTGGTGAAGGGACGCAAGACCGACAAGGAAAAGTTTGCCGGTGCCGAGGCTACCTACACCATCGAGGCCATGATGAAGGATCACAAGGCCCTCCAGTCCGGCACCAGCCACTATTTCGGCGACAAGTTCTCCCGCGCCTACGATGTGACCTTCACCGGCCGGGACAATAAGCTGCAATACCCGTTCCAGACCTCGTGGGGCTCCACCACCCGCCTCATCGGCGCGTGCATCATGACCCACTCCGACAACAACGGTCTGGTACTGCCTCCGGCTATCGCCCCTATTCAGGTGGTGGTGGTGCCCATCGCCCAGCATAAGCCCGGCGTGCTGGATGCCGCCGCCGCGCTGCAGGAGCGTCTGACGGCTATCGGCCTGCGGGTCAGAACGGATGACAGCGAGCAGTCCCCCGGCTGGAAGTTCGCCCAGTACGAGATGAAGGGCGTGCCCCTGCGGGTGGAGATCGGGCCCAAGGATATGGAGAAGGCCCAGTGCTGCATCGCCCGCCGCGACACCGGCGAGAAGATATTCGTGCCGCTGGCGGAGCTGGAGAGCACCGTGCAGAGGCTGCTGCAGGATGTCCACGACAACCTGTATGCCATGGCGGAGAAGAATCTGGAGAACAACACCTTCGATATGACCTCCTGGGAGGAGGTCAAGGCGATGGCGCAGGGCAGGGGCGGCTTCGCCCGCACCAAATGGTGCGGCAGTCTGGAGTGCGAGCTGGCCATGAAGGAGAAGGCCGGTGTGTCCAGCCGCTGTATGCCGCTGCACCAGTCCGGCACCGAGGGCAGGTGCGTCATGTGCGGCAAGCCCGCCACCACCGACATCTACTGGGGCGTGGCGTATTAAGAGACAAAGAGACGAGAAAAAGGCAGGCGGCGCTTTGCGCCGCCTGCCTTTTTCTGCTTATCTGTGGTGGAACAGGTGGAAGTGGTGATGGTGCTTGTGCTCCGGCAGCTCCGGCTTGGGGTCAAAGCCGTTTTGCCAGTTGGAGAACAGGAAGTAGAACAGGTAGATCACCGAGCTGATGGCCCATGTGATGGGGTACGCCCAGTAGACGTAGATGATCTCGTGCCGCCACTGCATCATCAGCGTAATGTAGAAAATACGGAACACGCACCATACGCCCAGCATGATGGTCATGGGCACGAAGGCCTTGCCCGCGCCCCGGCACACGCTGGCGATGGCGTGGGAGAACGCCAGCAGGCAGTAGAACAGACAGATGGTGCGCGTCTCCAGCACGCCCAGCTCAATAACCTCCGGCGTCCGGGAGAACAGCTTCACCAGCCACGGCGCCCCCAGATAGGTGGCCACGCCGATCAGCTCGGCGATGATAGCCGCCGCCGCAATGCCGAAGATGGCGCCCTTCTTGGCACGGGGCTTCATACCCGCGCCCAGATTTTGGCCCACATAGGTGGTGATAGCCATGGTAAAGCTGGTGACAGGCAGGAACGCGAAGCCCTCGATTTTGGAGTACGCGCCGTAGGCCGCCGTGGCCATCTTGCCGAAGGAGTTGATGTTGGTCTGCACCACCACGTTGGCCAGCGCGATCACGGAGTTCTGCACACCGGCGGGCAGGCCGTAGCGCAGGATCTCCCGCAGCAGCGGGCCGTCCATCCGCAGGGCGGACAGCTTCAGCTGGTAGATAGTGCCCTTCTTGGCCAGATGGATGACGCACAGCACGGCGCTGAGTGCCTGCGAGATGATGGTGGCCAGCGCCGCCGACCATACGCCCCAGCGGAACACCGCCACGAACAGCAGGTCGAGGGCCACGTTGGTCAGGGAGGAGATGATCAGGAAGTACAGCGGGCGCTTGCTGTCGCCCAGCGCGTTCATAATGCCGGTAAAGGTATTGTACATCACACCCGCACCCACACCGGCAAAGTAGCACCGGAAGTAGCCGATGGCGTCGGGCAGCACCTCCGGGTCGGTGTCCATCCACCGCAGCAGGGTGGGGGTGAACAGCACACCGATGACGGTGAGGATCAGACTGCTGATCAGTCCCAGCAGCACGGCAGTGTGGACGGTGCGGGACACCTTGTCGTAGTCCCCCGCGCCGAAATAGCGGGCAATGGCCACGCCCACGCCGCTGGCGGCGCCGGCGAAGAAGCTGACCAGCAGGAAGATCAGCGGGCCGGAGGCGCTGACGGCGGCCAGCGCGTTGTCACCCAGAAAGTTGCTGACGATCAGGGAGTCGGCGGTGTTGTACAGCTGCTGGAACAGCTGGCTGAGAAAGACGGGGACAGCGAACCCGGCGATGAGCCGCCAGGGCACGCCGTGGGTCATATCCTTTGTGGTGGCAGCGGCCATGTACGATACACTCCTTCCTTTGACGTATACCCGGCGCGATGCCGGGAAAGCATGCTGACAAACGGCCCCGACAGCTCGAAAGCGGTCGGGGTTTTCACGGAGCCTGTCGGCAAAGATGCCTGATGCCATGCGGCTTTCACCGCATGGCATCGTTCAGGCTTTTCTGGCGCAGTGGGAGGGATTCGAACCCTCGTGCCGCTTTTGACGACAACACGATTTCCAGTCGTGCTCGTTATGACCTCTTCGATACCACTGCATATATTCAGTTCTGCGACGAACAGCACTGACTATTATAACAAAAAAAGCGGCCTTGTCAAGATAGAATTCCCGGAAAACGCCGCTTTTTTTACACAGAGCGGCGGCGGAAGGAGCGTTCCCCTCCGCCGCCTGCCTGTGCGATACCTCAGTGCAGCATGGACGTGACAGTGACCAGCGCCGAGTCCAGAGCGTTACCCATCCGCTGCATGGCCTTGCCAACAGCGGTTTTTCTGGCCTTCGGGTAGGGATGCGCCGCCATGTCCGCCGCTGCGCCGGCCACCATGCCGACGCATACGCCCCGCAGGAATGCGGTCATGTTCATCTTACATCACTCCTTTTCCGTACAGTGGCAGTATCTCCTGTTCACGGAAAAAAACACGCGGTGTTTCTTGCCAAATCCCCCTGCGCCGCGTTATAATATCATTTAATGTATTTTTCACGACACAAAGGAGGACGCTTCCATGTCCGTTACTGTTTTGCAGCAGCGCATCCGCGAGAAGAAGACGCCGCTGGCACTGGGGCTTCGGCCGGAGCCGGATAAGCTCAGTCCCAAGATCCTGAATAACTTCACCGACATGTTCGGCCCCGGCAGCATGGCCGAGGCGGAGGCCCTGCGCTGGCACGGCACCACCCTGCTGGACGCGGCGGCGGAGAAGCTGCCCGCCGTCATGCTCCACGGCGCCAGCTACCTGCGCTATGGCATGATGGGCGCGGACGTGCTGGCCAATCTCATCAGCGCCGCCCACGCCAAGGGCTTGTACGTCATTCTGGGCATGGGCACGGAGGAGCCTGCCCTGTGGCAGAGCTACGGCGCGGATGCCATTACCGTGGACCCCTACATGGGCAGCGACTGCTGTGACGCCGGGGAGCAGGCGGTGTTTGCGCTGGTGCGTACCTGCAACAAAAGCGGCGGCGAGGTGCAGAACCTGATGGCCGGCGACCGTCCGCTGTATCTGGCGGTGGCGGAGCAGATGGCCCGCCGCGGCGCGTCTCTGGTGGTGGGCAGCGGGTACAGTCTGGATATCCGGGACGTGCGCCGCCTGTGTCCCAAGTCCTTCCTGCTGCTGCCGGAGTGCGATGGCGAGAACGCCGTCCCCGCCTTTGATGAGTACGGCCACGGCGCTATGGCCGTGGATTTTGACCTGCAATTCGCCCCGGATGCGGTGGAGGCCGTGGACGGCGCCGTCCGCGAGATGAAGCAGTGGGTGACGGTGGTATGACGAAGATCTATCTCATCCGCCACGCGGAGGCGGAGGGCAATCTCTACCGCATTGCCCACGGCTGGCACAACGGACTGATCACCAACTACCGCGGCTATCAGCAGATCGACGCGCTGCGCCAGCGGTTTCAGGATGTGGACATCGACGCGGTGTACGCCAGCGACCTGTACCGTACGCAGATCACTGCCCGGGCCATTTGGCTGCCCAAGGCGCTGCCGCTCCATCTGGAGCCGGCCTTCCGGGAGATCTGCATGGGCGTGTGGGAGGATCATCCGTGGCACGAGCTGAACAAGCTGCATCCGGAGGAGATGTACCACTTCAACCGCCGGGTGGATCTGTGGCGCGTGGAGGGCGGCGAGACGGCACAGGATTTGCTGGATCGCTACATCCCCGCCCTGCACCGCGTCGGCGCGGCCCATGACGGCGGTGCTGTGGCCGTGTTCTCCCATGGCGCGGCTCTGCGTATCGTACTGGGCACGCTGCAGGGCGTCCCCCTGTCCGGCATCGGCGACACGCCTCACGGCGACAACACCGCCGTATCCCTGCTGACATGGGACAACGGGGAACTGCGGGTGGAGTACCGCGATGACAACAGCCACCTGACGGAGCGGGGACTGTCCACCTTTGCCCGCCAGAGCTGGTGGCGCAGCGCCAAGATGGTGGATCCCGGCGAGGACTACGTCCCCCTGCCGGAGGAGCTGCGCCGGCGCTTCCACGTTCCCGACGGCGGTGAGGCCATCGGCATCCGCTGCGAGGAGGATTTTATCGGTGCGCTTCAACTGCTGCCGGAGGAGGAGCCGGGCGTGGGCTGGCTGGGCTGGTACTGGCTGGATCCCGCGTATCGCGGCACCGGCCACGGCATCGCACCCATGGGCCGCGTGCTGCTGTACTGGCGGCATCGCGGGGCGGAGTACCTGCGCCTGCGCTGCGGCGACAAGGATCTGCGGCGTTTTTTCGCCCGTCTGGGCTTTTATCCGCTGGAGGGCGACGTGATGGAGAAGGACATCCGCGTCCAGCTGCCGCCCATTCCGGCGGAATACCGTCCCTGAAAGGAGCTGCCCCATGACAAGAGGCGAGATATTTCTGCCTGTCAGCCGCGAGGAGATGATCCAGCGCGGCTGGTACTACTACGATTTTCTGGTGGTCACCGCCGATGGCTACATTGACCACCCCAGCTTCGGCTCCACCCTCATCGCCCGCCTGCTGGAGGCGGAGGGCTATCGCGTGGCCATTCTGGCTCAGCCGGACTGGCACTCGACGGAGGCGTTCCGCGCCATGGGCAAGCCCCGGTACGGCGTACTCATCGGCGGCGGCAATCTGGACTCCATGGTGGCGCACTACACGGTGGCCAAGCGCCGCCGCACACGGGACCTGTACAGTCCCGGCGGCGAGATGGGTCATCGCCCTGACCGGCCCACCATCGTCTACACCAATCGGGCGCGGGAGGCGTTTCCCGATACGCCCATCGTCATCGGCGGGCTGGAGGCGTCTCTGCGCCGCTTCGCCCACTATGACTACTGGGAGGATAAGGTGCGCCGCAGTATCCTGTTCGATGCCCCCGCCGACCTGCTGGTTTACGGCATGGGCGAGAGCGCCACGGCGGAGATCGCCCGGCGCCTTGCCAAAAAGACGCCGGTGCAGGAGATCACCGACGTGGCCGGCACGGCCTATATCGCCGCCGACGAAAGCGGCTGCCGCTTTCATAAGGCGCTCTGCCCCTCCTATGAGGAGGTCTGCGCCGACAAGGAGGCCTACGCCCGCGCCACGAAGATCGAATACGACGAGCATGACCCCATCCGGGGCTGTGCCGTGCTCCAGCCCTGCGAGGGACGGCTGCTGGTGGTGAACCCCCCCGCCCGCCCCCTGCGCCGGGAGGAGCTGGATCGCCTGTACGACCTGCCCTATACGCGGGAGGTACACCCTATGTACACCGCGGGCATTCCTGCCATTGAGGAGGTGCGGTTCTCTATCACCCACAACCGTGGCTGCTTCGGCGGCTGCAACTTCTGCGCACTGGCCTTCCATCAGGGCCGCATGGTCACCAGCCGCTCCATTGAGTCGGTGGTGGAGGAGGCCCGACTGCTGACGGAGGACCCTCAGTTCAAGGGCTATATTCACGACGTGGGCGGCCCCAGCGCCAACTTTCGCCACACCAGCTGCCAGAAGCAGAAGAAATGCGGTATGTGCAAGAATCGCAGCTGCCTTGCGCCGGAGCCGTGTCCCAATCTGGATGCCGATCACGCCGAGTACACGGAGCTGCTGCAAAAGCTCCGGCAGCTGCCTAAGATCAAGAAGGTGTTTGTCCGCTCCGGCATCCGCTACGACTATATGCTGCAGGACAAAAACAAGGACTTCTTCAGGGAGCTGGTGCAGTACCATATCTCCGGCCAACTGAAGGTGGCCCCGGAGCACTGTGTCAGCTCGGTGCTGGACTACATGGGCAAGCCCCATTTTGACGTGTTCCTGAAGTTCTGGCGGCAGTACAAGAAGCTCAACGAGCAGGACGGCACAGAGCAATATCTGGTGCCCTACCTGATGTCCAGCCATCCCGGCTGCACTCTCAGTGACGCGGTGAAGCTGGCAGAGTTCCTCCATAAGAATGGCCGCACCCCCGAGCAGGTGCAGGACTTCTACCCCACCCCCGGCACCCTCTCCACCTGTATGTACTACACCGGCATCGACCCCCGGGACATGTCGCCGGTGTATGTGGCCCGCGATCCCCGGGACAAGGCCATGCAGCGGGCGCTGCTCCAGTGGTCGCGCCCGGAAAAGCGTGCGCTGGTGGTGGAGGCGCTGGAGGAGACAGGCCGTACCGATCTCATCGGCTACGGGAAGGAGTGCCTGCTGCGCCCCCGCAAGGGCGAACCCTACGGCCAGCCGCCCGCCAAGCCGGAGAAGCCGGAGCGCCCCGCCCGCCGTCCCCGGAAGGAGACCTCCGGAAACCGGGGCCGCCGGGGCACGCCCACGGCCCGCCAGCCGGTGCAGAAGGGTAAAATGTCTCCCCGCAAGAAGGAAGCCTTTGCCAGAAAAAGGAAAAAATAACCCCACGGGAGCCTGCGGAAGCCGCAGGCTCCCGCCTTTTTGGGCAGTTTTCGCCGCCTGTTTCCTTTTTGACTAAAAACGCGAAAATATATAGACACATCTCACGAAAAAATGCTTGTGTTATATGGGGATTTTTATTATAATAAAAAACGGAGCGTCAAGGTGCCGATCCGATGCATAAAGATTCCGTTAAGGAATCCCGCCGCACCGGGAGGGCACCGTGCCGCGGGTGCCGTAAAGAAACGACGCAGCGGCACAAAATCCCGATCGTATGTGAAGGTGATAAAAGGATGGAAAAAAAGAAGAAAACAAGGTTCCTTGTGGGGTGGCTGCTGATCACAGCGGCTCTGCTTGCCGGTTCTCTGCTGGTTCCCGGACACGGGAAGTCGGAGTCGGTGCAGGAGGCCATGCGTGACGCGGTGCTCCACGGGACGAACCGCATCAGTCTGTTCGGACTGAAGGACGTGAACCCCGCGTACATCTCCTCGCTGGTGGTGGTGGGCGTCATCCTGCTGGCGGCGCTGCTGCTGCGGCTGCTGGCGATCCCCCGCTTCAAGCTGGTGCCCGGCAAGCTGCAGATGGCCATCGAAACAGTGGTGGGCATGTTCGACGGCATGGCCAAGGGCAACAGCCCCCACCGCAACAAATTTCTGGGAGCGTACATCTTCGGTGCCGGTGTGTATATCTTTATCGGTACGCTGTTTGAGCTGTTCGGCTTTCAGGCCATCACCACCAACGGCCACACTATCGCCCTGCCGGCCCCGCTGTCCGACGTGAACGCCGCCATTTCGCTGGGCTGCCTGTCCTACGGCGTCATTCTGGTGGGCGGCATCGTGGCCAACGGTCTCAAGGGCGCGGGCAAGGCGCTGAAGGACTTCTCCCTGCCCATTTCCATGAGCTTCCGTATGTTTGGCGCGCTGCTCAGCGGCCTGCTGGTGACGGAGCTGGTCTACTACTACGTGACGCTGAGCTATGTGATCCCTGTGATCGTAGCCGTGCTGTTCACGCTGCTCCACGCGCTGATCCAGGCATATGTGCTTACCACCCTGACCTCCATGTTCTACGGAGAGACCACGGAGAAGCACGCGCCCAAGCCCAAGAAAGCCAAAAAAGTCAAAGCTGAAACTGTAAATAACTGACGGAGGAAAGAGAGATCATGAAAAAGACCAATAAGAAGGCTGTTGCCCTGCTGCTGTGCCTGGTGCTGGCCCTGACCGCACTGTTTACCGTGACCGCGTTCGCCGATACCGAGCCCGCTGCCGAGGCCCCTGCCCAGACGGAGCAGACCGCCGACACCAGCGTGGACAGCGCCAAGGCCATGGCGTCCGCCATCGCCATCGGCATCGCCGCCGCCGGCGGCGCTATCGGCATGGGCATGGCCATCTCCAAGTCCGCTGAGGGCATCGCCCGCCAGCCGGAGGCCGAGGGCAAGATCCGCACCACCATGATGCTGGGCCTTGTGTTCCTGGAAACCGCCATCATTTACGCCCTGCTGGTGGTCATCCTCATCATCTTTGTGCTGTAAGAAACGGAGAGAGAAGCTATGAACATCCCTCTGAATATTGATTGGCAGCAGATCCTGCTGCACCTGCTCAACTTCTCCATTCTGGTGGGCGGTCTGTACCTGCTGCTGTTCAAGCCGGTGAAGAACTTCATGGATAAGCGTGCCAAGCACTATCAGGACATGGAGAACGCCGCCGCGGAGCGGGAGAGGACCACTGCTGAGATGGAGGCGTCCATGCAGCAGCGTCAGGCTGCGTTGGACGCGGAGCTGGACGAAAAGCGCGCCGCCGCCGCCAAGGAGGCCGAGGCCTATGCCCAGCAGCAGCGTGACGCCGCCCGCGAGCAGGCGGACAAGCTGGTGGCCACCGCCCGGGAGAACGCGGAGAATGACCGCAAGAAGATCGTGGCTGAGGCCAACCGCGAGGCTGTGTCCATCGCGGAGGCCGCCATGGAGAAGCTGCTGGCGAAGGAGACTTCCCGCGCCTATGACGCGTTTGTAAACGCAGCCGAGGGGGAGGAGAAGCATGAACACGAATGATCCCCGTCTGACAGCCAAACTGTTCAGCGCCTGCCCACCCGACAGTGCGCAGAAGGCGAAGCTGGAGGAGGTGCTGGCGAAGAAATACGGCCGGCCGGTGGAGCTTTCGTGGCAGGAGGATAAGACCGCGTCCGGCGGCTTCCGCATCGAGATCGGCTCCGAGGTCATCGACTGGACGGCGGAGGGCCGTCTGGATCAGCTGAAGGAGCGTCTTGCCGCGCTGAAGGCCGGCGGACAGTCCGTGATCCCGCTGATCCGCGACACTGTCCGGGACTGGGTGCCGGAGGTCTGCGCCCGCGAGGTGGGCAGCGTGCTGTCCGTGGCGGACGGCATCGCCTATGTGGGAGGCTTGGAAAACGCGGCCTACGGCGAGATCCTGCTCTTTGAGGGCGGCATCCGGGGCATGGTGCAGGAGCTGCGGGGCCACCGCATCGGCTGCATCCTGTTTGGCCGGGTGGAGGAGGTCAGCGAGGGCAGCGCCGTGTACCGTACCGGCAAGACCGCCGGCATCGGCGTGTCCGATGCCATGATCGGCCGCGTGGTGGATGCGCTGGGCGCACCCATCGACGACGGCGGCGACATCCCTGCCGATGCATACCGCATGATCGAAAGTCCGGCCCCCGGCATCATCGACCGTCAGCCGGTGAACACCCCCATGCAGACCGGCATCCTGTCCATCGACTCCATGTTCCCCATCGGACGGGGCCAGCGTGAGCTGATCATCGGCGACCGCCAGACCGGCAAGACATCTATCGCCATCGACACCATCCTGAACCAGAAGGGTAAGGATATGATCTGCATCTACGTGGCCATCGGCCAGAAGGCCAGCTCCGTGGCGCAGATCGCGGAGATGCTGCGCAAGCACGACGCCATGGCGTACACCACCATCGTCTGCGCCAGCGCCGGCGAGTCCGCCTCCATGCAGTATATCGCGCCCTATGCCGGCGCGTCCATCGGCGAGTATTTTATGAACAAGGGGAAGGATGTGCTGATCGTCTACGACGATCTTTCCAAGCACGCCATTGCCTACCGCGCCCTGAGCCTGCTGCTGGGACGTTCTCCCGGCCGTGAGGCCTACCCCGGCGACGTGTTCTATCTGCACTCCCGCCTGCTGGAACGTGCGGCGCGCCTCAGCGATGCACGGGGCGGCGGCAGCATGACCGCCCTGCCCATCGTGGAGACGCAGGCCGGCGACGTGTCCGCCTACATCCCCACCAACATCATCTCTATCACCGACGGCCAGATCTTTCTGGAGAGCAGCCTGTTCTTCTCCGGCCATCGCCCCGCTGTGAACGTGGGCCTTTCCGTATCCCGTGTGGGCGGCGCGGCTCAGACCAAGGCCATGAAGAAGGCGGTCGGCACCCTGCGCCTCGATCTGGCCCAGTACCGCGAGATGGAGGTTTTTACCCAGTTCTCCAGCGATCTGGACGAGGACACCAAGAACCAGCTGGCCTACGGTCAGAGCCTGATGTACATTCTGCGTCAGGGCCGGTGCAGCCCGCTGAGTCAGGCCCAGCAGATCGTCACGCTGGTGACGGCCATGGCCCGCATCTATCAGCAGGTGCCGGTGGCGCAGGTCTGCTCGCTGCGGGATTACCTTCTGGGCGAGTTTGCCGCCGGCCGGCCCCAGCTCATGCAGGAGCTGGAGCGGGGCGCGGCGTTGACCGACGAGGTGCGCGGCCAGATCGTGGACTTTGCAAAGACCGCGCTGGAGAAGTTCCGGCGCACAGGCGGGCGGTGAGGCCATGGCCAGCACAAGTGAGATCCGCCGCCGCATCGGAAGCGTCCGGCAGACCCAGAAGATCACCCACGCCATGTACCTCATCTCGCAGGCCAAGCTGCGCAAGGCCAAGCAGGATCTCAGCAATACCCGCCCCTACTTCGACGCTCTGCAGACGGAGATCGGCCGCGTGTTCAACGCCGACAGCAGCATTGAGAGCCGCTATCTCATGCCGGAGGACGCCAACGCCAGACCTCTGCCCGGCGTGGCCGCCTGCCTGCTGATCACGGCGGACAAGGGCCTTGCCGGCGCCTATAACCAGAACGCCATCCGGCAGGCCCAGCAGTTTCTGGCCGCCAACGAGGGCGCGGAGCTGTATGTGGTGGGCGAGTACGGCCGCCGCTGGTTCAGCCAGCGGGGCATCCCCATCGAAAAGAGCTTTCTCTATACCGCTCAGAATCCCACCCTGCAGCGTGCCCGCCAGATCAGTGAGCTGCTGCTGGAGCGGTACGATGCCGGCGAGATCAATGCCGTACACGTCATTTACACAGACATGAAAAACGGACTGGAGGCCACGGTGCGTCAGGCCCAACTGCTGCCCCTGCACCGGGAGCGGTTTTCCATCGCCAAGGCGGACACTGCCGGAGGCTCCATGTTCGAGTTCGTCCCCAACGCCGCCGCCGTGCTGGACAACGCGGTGCGCAGCTGCCTCACCGGCTTTATTTACAGCGCGCTGGTGGACAGCTTCTGCAGTGAGCAGAGTGCCCGCATGACCGCCATGAACGCGGCGGATCAGAATGCGGAGGAGCTGCTGAAGGATCTGTCCGTGCAGTACAACCGGGCGCGTCAGGGCGCCATCACTCAGGAGATCACCGAGGTCTCCGCCGGTGAGCGCGCCCAGCGCAGCAAGAAAGAAAAGGAGGGCTGACCTCAATGAAACAAGGAACCATCACGGGCATTTCCGGCCCCGTGATCGACGTATGCTTCCCGGAGGGGAGCCTGCCCGCCATCAATGAGGCGCTGACCGTGGAGGCAAACGGCACGCGCTACACTATGGAGGTGGAGCAGCATCTGGAGAATAAGACGGTGCGCTGCGTCATGATGGCCGGCAGCGACGGCCTCAGCCGTGGACTGACCGTCACCGCCACCGGCCACGGCATCTCCGTGCCGGTGGGCGAGGCCACGCTGGGCCGTATGTTCAACGTGCTGGGCGACCCCATCGACGGCGAGGCGCCTGTCAGCGCCGACGCCCCCCACTGGGAGATCCACCGACCCGCCCCCTCGTTTGCCGAGCAGATGCCTGCCGCCGATATTCTGGAAACGGGCATCAAGGTCATCGACCTCATCGAGCCGTACCCCAAGGGCGGCAAGATCGGCCTGTTTGGCGGCGCCGGTGTGGGCAAGACCGTGCTGATCCAGGAGCTGATCCACAACGTGGCCATGGAGCATGGCGGCTATTCCATCTTCACCGGCGTCGGTGAGCGCAGCCGCGAGGGCAACGACCTCTGGGGCGAGATGCAGGAGAGCGGCGTGTCCGACAAGACGGCGCTGGTCTTCGGTCAGATGAACGAGTCCCCCGGCGTCCGTATGCGCGTGGCGCTGTCGGGCCTGACCATGGCCGAGTATTTCCGCGACGTGGAGCACAAGGATGTGCTGCTGTTCATCGACAACATCTTCCGCTTCGTCCAGGCAGGCAGCGAGGTGTCCACACTGTTGGGCCGTATGCCCTCCGCCGTGGGCTACCAGCCCACGCTGGCCGGTGAGATGGGCGCTCTGCAGGAGCGCATCACCTCCACCAAGGATGGCTCCGTCACCTCCGTGCAGGCGGTGTACGTTCCCGCCGACGACCTGACCGACCCTGCCCCTGCCACCACGTTCTCCCATCTGGACGCCACCACCGTGCTGAGCCGTAAGATCGCGGAGCAGGGCATCTACCCCGCCGTGGACCCGCTGGAGTCCACCTCCCGCATTCTGGAGCCGGACATCGTGGGCGAGGAGCATTACAACATCGCCCGCGCCGTCCAGTCCACCCTGCAGAAGTACCGTGAGCTGCAGGACATCATTGCCATTCTGGGCATGGAGGAGCTCAGCGACGAGGATAAAAAGACCGTCGCCCGCGCCCGCCGCATCCAGCGCTTCCTGTCCCAGCCCTTCTATGTGGCGGAGAAGTTCAGCGGCGCCCCCGGCGTATTCGTGCCGCTGCACGAGACGCTGCGCGGCTTTAAGGAGATCCTGTCCGGCAGCATGGACGAGTATCCCGAGGCGGCCTTCTTCAACGCCGGTACCATCGACGATGTGATCCGCAAGGCGGAGCAGCTGAAGAAAGGCGGCATGTGATGGCGGCCCCGTTCCATCTGGATATTCTGGCGGCCAGCGTCCCGTTCTACCGGGGCGACTGCGTGTCGCTGGTGGTGCCCACCGCCGACGGCGAGTTCGGCATACTGGCCAACCATAGCAACGCCGTGGGCGCTGTCTGTGCCGGCGAGCTGCGGTTCGAGACGGCGGAGGGCGAGCATCGCCGCGCCGCCGTGGCCCCCGGCCTGTTCAAGATCGAGGACGGCCATGTGCTGCTGCTGGTGGACGCCGCCGAGCGTCCGGAGGATATCGACGTGAACCGCGCCCTCCGTGCCCGCGAGGAGGCGGAGGAGCAGCTGCGGCAAAAGCGCAGCATGGCGGAGTACCAGCTGGCGCAGGGCAATCTGGCCCGCGCCCTGAACCGCCTGCGCGTCAGCGGCAGAGGATAAAAAGGCAAAAAAACAGCGCTGCGGCCGCAGCGCTGTTTTTTTGCCTTTTTCTGTTCAGATGCCCAGCTTCTCCAGCGCCGCCATCCGCAGGCAGATGCAGAACACGGCGATGGCCTGCTCCAGCTCCGCCACCGGCGGCAGGGAGGGGGCGATGCGGATGTTGCTGTCGTGGGGGTCGACGCCGTAGGGGAATGTGGCCCCCGCGCCGGTCATGGTGACGCCTGCCTCCCTGCACAGAGCCAGCGTGCGCTTGGCGCAGCCGGGCATGGCGTCCAGACTGATGAAATAGCCGCCCACCGGCCGCTTGTAGGCCGCGATGCCCAGCGGTGCGATCTCCCGGTCGAGGCCGTCCAGCACCGCGTGGAATTTGGGTGCCAGAATGGCCGCGTGCCGCTTCATCAGGGCCAGCGTGTGAGCCTTATCCTGCAAAAACAGAACGTGCCGCAGCTGGTTGATCTTGTCAAAGCCGATGGTCTGGATGTTGATGAGCTTCGAGAAGTAGTCGATGTTGGCCGCGCTGGACGCCATTACCGCCACGCCCGCGCCGGGGAACGTCACCTTGCTGGTGGACGCGAACTCGTACACCATGTCGGCGTTGCCATACTGGGCGCACAGGCCGATGATGTCGGGGAACGGCACGAAATCGCAGTCGAACTCGTGGATGCAGTAGGCGTTGTCCCACATCAGCATGAAATCCGGTGCGGCGGGCTTCATGGCCGCCAGACGGCGGACAGTCTCCTCAGCGTATACCACGCCCTCCGGATTGGAGTATTTGGGAACGTTCCACATACCCTTTACCGCCGGGTCGCGGATCAGCTCCTCCACCATGTCCATGTCGGGGCCGTCAGCGGTCATGGGGACGGAGATCATCTCCACGCCGAAGCTCTCCGTCACCTTGAAGTGCCGGTCGTAGCCGGGGACAGGGCAGAGCCACTTCACCTTGTCCAGCTTGCTCCAGGGCTTCTGGCTGTGAAGCATACCGTGGGTGAACGCCTTGGAGATGGCGTCGTACATCAGCTGCAGGCTGGCGTTGCCGCCCACGAACACCTGCTCCGGCTGGCAGCCCAGAATGTCCGCGAACAGCCGCCGCGCCGCGGGGATGCCCGCCACCTCGCCGTAGTTCCGGGTCTCCACGCCGTCGGACATGAACTGCTCCGGCTCCGTCAGCAGCCCGAAAATGGGCGTCACCATATCCAGCTGCTCCCGCCCCGGCTTGCCGCGGGCCATGTTCAGCGCCAGATGCAGCGCCTTGGCGCCCTCAAATTCCGCCTGCAGGGCCGCGTATTCCGCCTGCCGCTCAGGCAATGTCATCTCTGTGTATTTTTTCTTCATGATGAACGACCTCCGTCGTATTTTTTGCGATTATACACTGTTTGCCGTGCCTTGGCAATCACTTTTTTCGGATCTCGTAGATGTCCGTCCGCCGCGCCGAAAGGATCGGCAGCTGCCCGCGTATGGCGGACACCCGCGCCAGATCCAGCTCCGTCACTGCCGCCTCCTCACCGGCGCCGCACTGGCGGAGCACCGTGCCCCACGGGTCGCAGACGATGGAGTGACCCCACGCCACATAGGACGCCGTCTCATCCCGCGCCGGGGAGACGCCCACGGTGAACAGCTGCTCATCCACGGCCCGCTGCCGGAACAGCAGCTCCCAGTGAGCCGGGCCGGTGGTCATGTTGAAGGCCGCCGGTACCAGCAGCACCTGCGCGCCCTCCAGCGTCATCAGCCGCGCCAGCTCCTGAAACCGCAGGTCGAAGCAGATGCACAAACCCATCTTTCCCCACGGCGTGTCGAATACCGTCACATCGCTGCCTGCCGTCAGGGTGTCCGACTCCCGGAATCGCTGTCCGCCGGCCACGTCGATGTCAAAAAGATGCATTTTCCGGTGGCGGGCGGCGCACCGCCCGTCCGGCGCGAACACATAGCTGGTGTTGTACACCCGGTCGCCGTCCAGCTCCGGGATGGAGCCGCCCACCACCCACAGACCGTTTTCCGCCGCGGCCCGGGACAGCATCCGGTACGCCGCGCCGCCCTCCGCCTCGCCGTAGGCGCGGAAGCATCCGTTGTCGTAGGGGCAGCAGAACATCTCCGGCAGCACCGCCATGTCCGCGCCCCGCACCGAGGCCAGCAGCGCCTCCGCGTGCCGGAGGTTTTCCGCCTTGTCCGGCTGCACCCGCATTTGTATCTGCGCAAGCTTCATACCTTTACACCCCTTCTCAATACTCCCGCAGCACCAGCTCGGTCACGCCCTCGCTGACACTGACCATGCGCTTGACCTGACTGCGCCGCCCGTAGGTCAGCCACAGCATATCCCGGATGGCCGTGCCGCCGCGATAGCCGTGGATCAGCCGCAGCCGGTAGGTGCCCGCGCCGGCCCGGCGCAGGGCGGCGTCCACCGCGATCTGCGCCTGATAGGTATTCATGCCGTGGAGATCCAGCTCCACCACACCGCCGGTCATGACAACACCTCCCCTCATCTGCCTAATCATACGGGAAACGAATTGTCTTTTCAACCGTTTTGTGGTAAAATACCTGCCGAAAATGATTTGCGGGGTGGCCTATGAATATTCTGGTAGTATCCGACTCCCATGGCAAGACGGACAACCTGATGCGGGCGGTGGAGCTGACCCGTCCCGAGTATGTGCTGCATCTGGGGGACTGTCAGCGGGATCTGGAGCGGCTGCGGCAGGCGTTTCCCATGCTGCCCATGGAGGGCGTGCCGGGAAACTGCGACTACGGCAGCTGTGACCAGCCGGAGCGGCTCACGGAGCTGGGCGGCGTGCGCATCCTCATGCTCCACGGCCACACACGGGGCGTGAAGTCCGACATCATGCGGGCGGTCTGGGCGGCGCGGGAGTGCGGCGCGCAGGTGCTGCTGTTCGGCCACACCCACCGGCCGCTGGTGGACAACGACGGCTCGCTGCTGGTGCTGAACCCCGGCGCCGCCGGCGACCCGCTGCACCCCACCTGCGGCCTTCTTACCATCGAAAACGGCAAGGCGTCCGTCCGGACGCTGAACCTCTGAAAGGAGCAACATCATGCTGACCATCGGCTGTCATCTCTCTGCCTCCGACGGCTTTCTGGCTATGGGGCGGACGGCGCTGGATATCGGCGCCAATACATTCCAATTTTTTACCCGCAATCCCCGGGGCAGCAAGGCAAAGGCCATCGATCCCGCCGACGCGGCAGCGCTGCTGGAACTGCTGGCGGCAAACCGTTTCGGCCCGCTGGTGGCTCACGCGCCCTACACCATCAACCCCTGCTCTAAGACGGAGCGGACACGGGAATTTGCCCGGATGACGCTGGCGGACGACCTGAAGCGTATGGAATACCTGCCGGGGAGCTACTACAATTTCCACCCCGGCAGCCACACGGAGCAGGGAATGGAGGTGGGCATCGGCCAGATCGCCGACACCCTCAACGCCATCCTCAAGCCGGAGCAGCACACCACGGTGCTGCTGGAGACTATGTCCGGCAAGGGCTCGGAGGTGGGCGGCCGCTTCGAGGAGCTGCGCGCTATCATCGACCGCACGGCGCTGCATGACCGGCTGGGCGTCTGTCTGGACACCTGCCACGTCTCCGATGCGGGGTATGACATTGCCGGGGACATCGACGGCGTGCTGACGGAGTTTGACCGGGTCATCGGCCTTTCCCGCCTGAAGGCCGTCCACATCAACGACAGCATGAACCCGGTGGGCGCCCATAAAGACCGCCATGCCCGCATCGGCGAGGGCTATCTGGGAGAGGCGGCCTTTGGCCGCATTGTCAACCACCCGGCCCTGCGGGAGCTGCCCTTTATTCTGGAGACGCCCAACGATCTGGCGGGCTACGCCCGGGAGATCGCACGGCTGCGGGAGCTGAGGATGGAATGATACTGCGTATATCGGCGCTGGCCATCGCGCTGGTCACGGCGGCGGGGCTGTATAAAAAGGCGTGGCTGCCGGCGAAAAAATGTATCCGCGCCGGCTTTTTCGTGTACTACACCCACCTGAGCAATCTGCTGGTGCTGGCGTACCAGCTGGCGCTGGGCATCGCCGGCCACGACCCGTCCTGCGGCGTGTTCCGCTGGCTCAGCGCACCGGTGACGGCGCTGAGCGTGACGCTGTGCATCTATGTGACCCACCTGCTGTACGTCTTCGTGCTGATCCCGGCGGCGAAGCGCAGCGGCGACGCGGACTGGCTGCGGGGACGGTACAGCTTCGCCAACCTGTGCGTCCACTATGTCACGCCGGGCCTGACGGTGCTCCAGTGGCTGCTGTGGCAGGACAAGAGCGGCCTCACCCTCCGTCATGCCGCCTGCTGGCTGGTGCTGCCGCTGGCCTACTTTGCCTTCGTGATGCTGCGGGCGCGGACGGGACAGCCCATCGGCTTCAGCCAAAAGCTATATCCCTACCCGTTTCTGGACTATCCGCGGCTGGGGGCGAAGCGCTTCTGGCTGTACGTTTCCGCCATCCTGACGTTTTTCTTCCTGCTGGGCTGCGCGTTCGTGTGGCTGGCATACCGACTGTAAAAACAGAAAAAGAGGACGCATGGGGCATCCCGTGCGTCCTCTTTTTCTATGCGTATGACCGGCTCAATAGCCCACGCGGCGATCCACGAACCGCGCCAGCGGACGTCCGGCGGCGTAGTTCTCCAGATCCTCGCAGAACAGCGCCACGTTTTTATCCCGGGTGTAGCCCAGACTCATCTGGCCGGAGATGTGGGGCGTGATCAGCAGATTTTTGGCCTCCCAGATGGGGTCGCCATCGGGGATAGGCTCCTTGGCGAACACATCCAGCGCCGCCCCGGCGATCTTCCCGGCGTTCAGTGCCTCTGTCAGCGCCGGCTGGTCGATGGCGGTGCCCCGGCCCACGTTGACTACATAGGCCGTCTCCGGCAGCAGGGCGATGCGCTGGCGGGACAGGATGCCCACGGTGTCCGGCGTGGAGGGCAGCGCCATCACCAGTATGTCGGTGTCCGGCAGCAGGCCGTCCAGCTCATCGTGGGTGTACACGCCGTCAAAGGCGGGGTCGGCGGGCTTCTTCGTCCGGCGGACGCCCCGTATCTCCCTGGCGCCCATGGCCTTGGCCCGGCGGGCAAACTCCGTGCCGATGTCACCGGTACCCAGCACGGTGATGGTGCTGCCGATAATGGAGCGCATGGGTACCACCGGCCCCCAGCGGTGGGCGTCAGCGTGGCGCACATAGGTGTCGGCGTGGCGCAGCAGCATCAGCGTGACCATGATGAGATGCTCGGCGATGGTGACGCCGTAGGCGCCGGAGGAGTTGCTGAGCACCACGTCCGGCGAGGGGTACAGCGCGTCATCCAGATAGGCGTCCACCCCGGCGAAGTTGCCGCAGAACCACTTCAGCCCCGTAAAGGTCTTGAGGTCGGCGGGCTTGGGCATGCCGTACACCACCTCGTACTGCCCGGCCTTTTCCGCCGGTACGCGGCTGTCGGGGTAGTAGTCCGCCGCAAAGCCGCAGCGTGCGGCGGTGCTGTCGATGAGCGCGTGATGAGACGGCTCCAGAAAATTTCCGAGAACGGCAATCCTTTTCATCTGTATACCTCCAGTATTTTTTCCGCGCAGCGCATCCCGTCAGCGGCGGCGGACAGGATGCCGCCGGCATAGCCGGCTCCCTCGCCGCAGGGGTACACACCGCGGATATTAGACTCATAGTGCCCGTCCCGCACCAGCCGCACCGGGGAGGACGAGCGAGTCTCCACACCGGTGAGCAGGGCGTCGGGGTCGTCATAGCCCCGGAGCCTTCGCCCCAGCTCCGGCAGCGCCAGCGCCAGCGTCTCGCTGATAAAAGGCGGCAGGCAGCGATGCAGATCGGTGTAGGTGACGGCAGGCAGATAGCTGGGCTGTACATTCCCCGCCCCCACGGAGGGGCGGCCCGCCAGAAAATCCTCCACCCGTTGGCAGGGAGCGCGGTAGTCGCCGCCGCCCAAGGCAAAGGCGGCCTCCTCCAGCTGCCGCTGGAGCCGGATGCCGGACAGCGGATGGTCGTCCGGGAAGTCGGCGGGGGGGACGTTCACCAGCAGTGCGCCATTGATGTTCTCCCGGCCGCGGGCGTACTCGCTCATGCCGTTGGTGACCACCCGCCGCGCCTCCGACGCGGCGGCCACCACCTGTCCGCCGGGGCATACGCAGAAGGAAAAGGCGCTGCGCCCGTTGGGCAGATGGCAGGACAGCTTATAGGTGGCGGGGGGCAGGGAGGGGTGACCCGCCAGCCTCCGGTAGCGGGCAGCGTCCACCGCCGACTGCCGGTGCTCGATGCGGACTCCCATGGCAAAGGGCTTTTGCTCCATGGCGGCACCGGCGTCGTACAGCATCTCAAAGGTGTCCCGCGCACTGTGCCCCAGTGCCAGCACCACCTGTCGGGCGGGGAGGGTGTAAAGCGTCCCGCCCTTCCGGACGGTAACGGCTGTCACGGCCCCTTCCTGTACCGTCAGGCCCTCCAGCCGTGCGCCGAACCGGATGTCCGCCCCGGCGTCCAGCAGCTGCCGCCGCAGGCGCTGCAGGGCGATGTGCAGCATATCGGTGCCCACATGGGGCAGCGCGTCGGTGAGGATGTCCGCCGGTGCGCCGCAGGACACCAGCTGCTCCATGATGAATCGGTGCCGTACGTCCCGTGTGCCGGTGTTCAGCTTCCCGTCGGAAAACGCCCCGGCGCCGCCCTCGCCGAACTGGACGTTGCTCTCCGTATCCAGTTCGCCGGTGGCCCAGAAGCGCTGTACATCCCGCTGCCTCTGCTCCACGCACTGTCCCCGTTCCAACAGAATAGGGCGTGCGCCGCATTTTGCCAGCACCAGCGCGGCAAACAGGCCCGCCGGGCCCGCCCCTACTACGATGGGCCGCACCGCCGGGGCGTCCACGGAGGCGGGGAGCGCATACTGCTCCGGTGCATAGGCGGTGACCCGCTTATCCCGGCAGCGGCGGAGCAGCGCCGTCTCCTGCGGGGCGGAGACGATCACGGTATACACGAACGTCAGGCTCTCACGAGCGTCGATGGCACGGCGCAGCACCGTCAGACCCGTCAGCGCCGACGGCTCTACCCGCAGCAGTCGGGCGCACTTGTGCAGCAGTACGGTTTCCGGCTCATCCGGTAGCAGCCGCAGCTGGTCGATACGCAGCATCACTCTCACCTCGTTTTCAAAAAGTTAAAATTTCCAGCGGAAACTTAAAGCTTGGATTAAGGAAACTGCTTATCCTAATAGACATAGAGAAGAAAACAGCTCCCGGCGGCGGTATCATACCACGATTTTCCCGCCGCCACAAGCCAAAAAAGCGGAACTTGCCGAAAAAGGAGGCACACTTTATGTATTACAACGATGATTTCAGAAGCAGCGACCAGTACCGCTACACCAACCGCGACCAGCTGCCCCGCGATGATTACGCCCCCGACCCCGACCGCACCCCGGCGCATCAGCCGGTACCCCCTAAGAAGCAGGGCTTCTTCCACCGCACCGCCCTCAAGGTGACGGCGCTGGTGCTGGCCTGCGCCGTGGCCGGCGGACTGGCTGGCTGGGGCGGCGCGTCCATCGCCAACAGCAGCGGCCGCGCCGAAAAGGCCACCATCCAGCAGAGCAGCCGCCAGCCGGTGTCCGTGCAGGTCAAGACCGTGGACGGCCAGACCAAGATGGAACCGGCGGAGGTCTACGCCTCCGTGGTGAACAGCGCCGTGTCCATCAACTGCTCCGCCACCAGCACCAACATCTTCGGCCAGACCACCCAGACCGCCTCCAGCGGCAGCGGCTTCATCATCACCGAGGACGGCTATGTGGTCACCAACTACCACGTCATCAGCGGCGCCAGCTCCGTGCAGGTGACGCTGTACGACGGCGACACCTATGACGCCACCGTCATCGGCGGCGACAGCGACTATGATGTGGCGGTGCTGAAGATCGAGGCTACCGGCCTGCAGCCCGTAACGCTGGGCGAGAGTGCCGACGTCAACGTGGGCGACGCCGTGCTGGCCATCGGCAACCCGCTGGGCGAGCTGACGTTCTCCATGAGTCAGGGCATCGTCTCCAGCTGTGACCGCGCCATCAACGTGGACGGCACGCCCTTCAACATGATCCAGGTGGACTGCTCCATCAACCCCGGCAACTCCGGCGGCCCGCTGGTGAACCTGTACGGCGAGGTGGTGGGCATTGTGTCCGCCAAGTACTCCACCTATTCCAGCACCACTGTGGAGGGTCTGGGCTTTGCCATCCCCATCAGTGACGTGCGCAGCATTATCACCGACATCATGGAAAACGGGGCCGTGACGGATAAGGCCTACATGGCCATCACCGCCGGCACCATGAACGAGCAGATGGCGGCACAGTTCAACATCGATATCACGCAGGGCGTGTTCGTCTACTCCGTGGTGGACGGCGGCGCCGGTGATAAGGCCGGCCTGCGTCTGGGCGATGTCATTACCAAGATGGGCGACAAGACCCTGACCTCCCGTCAGGATCTGTCCGCCGCCATGAAGGGCTACCGCGCCGGCGACACCGTGACCCTCACCGTGTACCGCGGCGGCCAGTATATCGAGACGGAGCTGACCTTCGATGCCCAGCCCCAGACCACCGGCTCTCAGGAGGACACCACCCAGAGCAGCGGCAACAGCGGCAATGGCGGCGGTTACGGCCAGATGCCCGGCAACTGGGAGGATTTCTACAACTACTTCTTCGGCAACCGCGGCTGAGCCGCCCATACTCCCCAAAGCAGAACCTCCGGCCAGGCCGGAGGCTCTGCTTTTTTCGTTTTTTCACGCCGCAGAAATTTCTCTTGTACTCCGGTGAAAAGTAGTATATAATATACCGTATTAAATTGTGCCTGCATGTAATCTGTTACTATTTCCGCAGAAAGGAAGTCAGCTATGATAAAAGTCCCCACTGAGCACGGTGAGATCACCATCAGCGACGCGGTGTTCACCACCATCACCGGCGCGGCGGCCACCAACTGCTTCGGCGTCAAGGGCATGGCCCAGCGCAGCATGACGGACGGCCTTGTCCATCTCCTGCGCCCGGAGGCCATGAGCAAGGGCGTCAAGGTCACTTATAACGATGACGGTACCGTTTCCATTGAGCTGCACATCATCGTGGAAAACGGCGTCAATATCGCCACTGTCTGCCGCTCCATTATGGGCGAGGTCAAATATGTGGTCAATCTCAACACCGGCGTCACCGTCAAGGCGGTGAACGTCTGCGTGGATTCCGTCACGGTGTGACATCGCCAAGAAGGAGAAAATACGACATGACAGATAGGATCAGCGGCGGTGCCTTCAAGCAGATGGTCGCCTTCGGCGCCGCTTGCATTGCCCAGCAGAAACAGACCATCAACGATCTTAACGTATTTCCGGTGCCCGACGGCGACACCGGTACCAATATGTGCCTGACCATCCAGACCGCGGTGAACGAGCTGCGCAAGTGCCAGCCCGCCACGGTGGACGAGGCCGCCAAGGTCACGGCCTCCGGCCTGCTGCGGGGCGCCCGCGGCAACTCCGGCGTCATTTTATCCCTGCTGTTCCGGGGTATGAGCAAGGTGCTCAAGGGCACGGCGGAGGCGGACGGCGCCCAACTGGCCGCCGCCATGCAGGAGGGCGTGGCCACCGCCTACGGCGCGGTAATGAAGCCCGCCGAGGGCACGGTGCTCACCGTCTCCCGTCTGGCCGCCCAGCGCGCGCTGGAGGCGGCGGGGGAGCAGAACTCCGCCGAGTATGTGCTGGGCGAGGCCATTAAGACCGGGTACGCCACACTGGCGGAGACTATTGAAATGAACCCCGTGCTGAAAAAAGCCGGCGTGGTGGATGCCGGCGGCAAGGGCTACCTCATTATTCTGGAGGGTATGCTCCGGGCCCTGCGGGGCGAGGAGATCCCGGAGGTGGAGGAGCAGGTGGAGGAGAAGGCGGACTTCGCCGCCATCGGCGATGAGGACATCACCTTCGCCTTCGACACCGTGTTCATCGTCCGCAAGACCACCGACCGTCCGCTGGACGGTCTGCGGGGCTATCTGAGCAGCATCGGCGACAGTCTGGTCATCGGCGAGGATGATGAGTCCTTCAAGGTGCACGTCCACACCGACACCCCCGGCGACGCCCTGAACGAGGCCCAGAAGTACGGCACGCTGGAGCTGGCCAAGATCGAGAATATGCGCACCCAGGCGGCGGATCTGGCGGCGGGCCGCAAGGCCCAGTCCACCGACGACTTGGACGCCATTGAGGAAGAGCTGGAGAACGGCGTCTGCTCCGTAGCGGCGCCGGAGAAGCGCTATGGCTTTCTGGCGGTCTGCGCCGGGGACGGCCTTGCCGCCGTGTTCCGGGATCTGGGCGTGGACCGCATCGTGTCCGGCGGTCAGACCATGAACCCCTCCACCGAGGCCATCCTCCGGGAGATCGACCAGACCCCCAGCGAGGTGGTGTTCGTCCTGCCCAACAACAAGAACATCGTCATGGCAGCCCAGCAGTGCGTGGGCCTGTCGGAGAAGGAGGTCATCGTCGTCCCTACGGCCACGGTGCCCCAGGGCATCTCCGCCATGATGTCCGTGGATCCGGAGGAGCCGGACGCCCAGAACGTCCTGCGGGCCATGACCGATGCCGCGTCTAACGTCACCACGGCCCAGATCACCTACGCCGCCCGCAATTCCGATTTCGACGGCTTCGCCATCAACGAGGGCGACTACCTGGCTCTGTGCGACGGCAAGCTGCTGGGCACCGACCGCAGCCTCGACGTGCTGCTGGAGCGTCTGGCCCATCTGGCGGCGGACAAGAGCGCCGAGTTCATCACCGTCTACGCCGGTGAGGGTGTGTCCGATGAGGACGCCGCCCGCGCCGCCGCCCTGTTCGAGGCGGTGTGCCCCGACGCGGAGGTCAGCGCCCTATCCGGCGGCCAACCGGTGTATTACTATATCGTGGCCATCGAATAACGACAACAGGACGTATAATTCGACAGAGAAAACACTGCTTGTATTCGATCTTGCAAGATTTTTTCATAAAACGCCAGACCGCCCCCTGATGCTTCTGCATCAGGGGGCGGTTTTCTTGTGCGGAGGTGAGGGGAACCACCGCACGGGGACGGGGGGCGTTTTCTCTGGCCCAGGCGAATCGTGCGTCAGCGCACTTCTGCCAGTCTGCGGGCCACTACGGCGGTGCGGGCCGCCAGCTTGCGGATGCTCAGGTGTTCCATGCCCCGCACATAGGTATCCAGACGGTCCTGGAACGGCGCGGCCCAATCCTGCGGGATGCCGTCCATGCCGGTGCTGCTGCCCAGAATGGTCATCAGCTGCGCGGCGTTGCAGTCAGAGTCCTTGCCGCAGATGCCGCAGATCTCCAGTGTGTCCACGAAGTGGCCCTGACCGAACCAGAGGGCGATGACTTCGATGGCCGCGTTGGGGTAGGCGTGTACCCAGTTATAGCGCTCCAGCTTTTTCTCGCAGACCCGCCATGCGGACAGATAGTCGTCATGTGCGCGGCACTGCTCCAGCGCGAAGCGGATAACGCTGCCGTACTGGCTGTCGGCGGGGATGCAGTCGATCGCCTGCTGCACCAGCCGGCGGGTGTCACTTTCACAGAAGGCCATGGCGCACAGAATGGCATTGAATACCTCGCCCAGAATGCCGTTGTGGAAGTGGGAGATCTCCGCGTCCTGCCATGCGGCCTGGGCGGCTGCGGCGGCGTCGCCGGGATAGAGCTGGCCCAGAATAGTGCCGCGCATCTGGGCGCCGATCCACTCGCCCCAGGGATTGTTGAAGCGGCCGCTCTCCGGCGGCATGATGCCGCAGCGCAGATTGCGCAGAGCCATATCCTCCGCCGACCAGCCGAAGCCGATGCGGCTCAGCCACTCAAAGGCGATGTCGCGGGAGGTGGTGCCGGCGCCGTGCTGCTCGTAGGCGGCCAGCAGCGCCAGCTCGTAGGTGATGTCGTCGTTATAGGTGTTGGGCTTGCGGATGTAGCGGCGCAGGTCGCTGTATGCCTTGAGGATATTATCGGTGGTATAGCCCTCCATGCAGGTGCCGTAGGCGCCGCCGATGATCTGGCCCAGCCAGCCGGCGTGGAGCCGGTCCTCCAGCGCCGCGCCCATATCTACCGCCTGCCGCTCCGGCAGCCGGACAGCTGCGGCGTACTGGTCAAAGGTGTCATACAGCCTGTACTGCCAGTAGTCAGTGCTCTCGTCGATGACGGCATTGCGGCAGCCCTCGAACAGTTGGTGGGTGGCGCGGTGCAGCTCCACGATGTCGTTTTCCGTAATGGCTCGGAAGCCCGCCAGCAGCAGCTCATCGCTGCGCTCCACGATGCGGCCGCGGTTCTCCGTGGCCTGAATAGCGGCCACGGCCATGGTGTCGCGGAACAGGGAGCCGGGGACACGGCTGCCCCAGTAGATCTTGGCGGCGGCGTGCAGGCTCTCTTCCTGCGCGGTGCCCTGCTCCAGCCAGATCTCCTCGTTGTTGTCCTCCAGCTGGACGGGGATCTGACACTGACTGGACAGCTTTTCGATTTCCCATGCGCGCATAAACGATACCTCCATTATGACCGGGGCGTTTGGATGATTCAGACAAAAAAACTGCGGGTCTGCCAAATGTAATTGTTGACAGCGCCGGACAGCGTGTGTATACTTGTCTCAAGACATCATGACGTCACGATGTCTTGAGAAGATGATAGCATACCCGCCCGGAGATTGCAACATAAAAACGGGCGTTATCAGAGAATTTGACAGAAACACGCTGTTGGATTTTACATAGGGCCGGTGTGTTGATGCGAAGGAGGACACGATGCAGACAGAGATCTACTACCGTAAGGTGATGAACGACCTGCGGCGGCGCATTGTAAACGGCGATTACGCCAGGGGCGAGTTCATCCCCAGCGAGGAGCGCCTGCAGGCGGAATACGGCGTCAGCCGTACCACGGTGCGTACGGCGGTGAAGGAGCTGGTGGACGAGGGGCTTCTGCAGATCGTCCGCGGCAAGGGCACGCGGGTCTGTTTTTCCACTCTGCACACCGTGCCGGAGAGCATGTTCAGCGTCTGCGAGGAGGTGCGCTCCCGGGGCATGAGTCTGGAGCTGAAGCGGGTGGAGATCGTGGAGATGAAGGCCACCGACTACATCGCGGGCAAGCTGGGCTGCCAGCCGGACACGCCCATCTGGCGTATCTTCCGGCTGATCTACGCGGACGGCGAGCCGTTTTCCCAGAATTACTCCTTTGAGCCGGCGGCGCTGTTCGGTCATATCACCAAGGAGGAGCTGGCGGCAAAGCTGCAGGAATACTGCTCCTTCTACTACTATCTGGAGAAGGAGCTGGGCATCCGCATCATCACGGTACAGGATGAGATGTCCGCCATCAACGGCGATGACAACAACGTATACCTGAACCGGAAGAAGGGCGACGCGGTGTTCCGCATCGAACGTGTGGGCTTTGACCAGCATAATGACCCTGTGGAGTACGCCCAGAGCTATATCCGCGGCGACCGCTTTACCCAGCATTTGACCATACGGAGAAAGTGACCGGAAACGGAGAAAGGAAAAAGACTATGAACGTTGTAGGATTCGGTACAGTGGCAATGGATGTTCTCATGCAGACGGCGGAGCTGCCGGCGGAGGACGGGTTTGCCGTCATTGAAAAGAGCGAGTATCTGCCCGGCGGCAGCGGCACCAACGTCATTGCCCAGCTCAGCCGTCTGGGCGCCAGCTGCGGCTTCGTGGCCCAGATCGGCGACGATACCGTGGGCGCCCAGATCCGCCAGAGCCTGCGGGACGAGGGCATCGACGACAGCGGGCTCAATGTGCTGCCCGGCGGTCAGTCGCTGCACACCAAGATCTTGGTGGACGCCAAGGGCCGGAAGTTCATCCTGCTGGACATGGGCACCGCCTTCCTGTCGCTGCCCGACAAGCCGGAGAACGTGGCCTACTGCCTGCGGGGCGACATCCTCTATACGGACCTGCTGCCCGGCGCAGCCACCATCGCGGCGGTGAAGGCCGCCAAGGCCCAGGGTAAAAAGACTGTGTTCAATATGCAGATCGGCCTGCCGATGATGGAGGGCATGGGCGTGTCCAAGGAGATGATCCTGGACGTCCTGCCCCATCTGGACGTATTCGCTCCCTGCCGCGACGGCCTGTTTGCGCTGGCGGGCACCCAGGATGTGGCGGAGGCCGCCGCCTATGTGCGGCAGTACTTCAAGGGCCTGCTGCTGGTGACGCTGGGCGGCGAAGGCTCCGTGGCCTATGAGGCGGACGGCACCGTGACACGCGTGCCGGTGGATACCCGTGCCGCGGTGGTGGATACCACCGGCGCCGGCGACTCCTATCTGGGCGGCTTTATCTACGACTATCTCATCCGCCAGCGGCCCCTGCGGGACGCCATGTGGTTCGCCACAGTCTGCGCCGGCTGCACCTGCGGCAAAATGGGCGCCCGTTCCGGCCCCACGCTGGCACAGGTGGAGGCGCTGCTGTGAAAACAACGACGACCACGCGGGACAGAGTCCTGGGCACACTGTGGGGCATCTCTCTGGGCGATGCGTTCGGCATGCCCATGGAGATGTGGCCGCGGGATCGGCGGGAGCGGCAGCTGGGCTACGTCACCACATTGCTGCCGGGCCAGCCGGACAACGACATATCCAAAGGCCGCGCCGCCGGCGAAACTACGGACGACTCCGCCTTTTCCCGCCTGATCTGCGAGCTGCTCATCGAGTACGGTGCCGTGGAGCCGCTGGCACTGGCGCAGCGCATCATAGCGTGGCGCAGCCGGGGCGGCGAAAAGTGTGAGCTGGTGCTGGGCCCCAGCACGAAGCAGGCCATTGAGAGCATCGCCGCCGGCGGCTCCGTGGAGGAAGCGGGACGCGGCGGACGGACCAACGGTGCGGCCATGCGCATCCTGCCGGTAGGCATCGCCTTTGACTGGCGGAACGAGGCGCGCTTCGCCGCGCAGGTGAACAGCACCTGCAAGGCGACACACAATACCAATGTAGCCATGGGTGCGGCAGGCGCCGTGGCGGCGGCAGTGTCCTGCGCCGTGCGCGGCGGCACCTCCGCCCAGACGGTGGACGCGGCGGTACACATGGCGGAGGTCTGCCAGCGGCAGGGCTTCACAGTCAGCGATGTCAGCGTGGCGGAGCGCATCCGCCGTGCGGCGGATATCGCTGCCGCCTGCCGGAGCGATGAGGACGTGATGCGCCGCCTGTCCGATGAGATCGGAACAAGCCTGCCGGCGGAGGAATCCATTCCCACCGCCATCGCCCTCGGTGCGCACACCGGCGGCGACCCCATGCGGTGCGCCGTGCTGTGTGCCAATATCGGCGGCGATACGGACACCATGGGCGCCATCGCCTGCGGCATCTGCGGTGCGCTGTCCGGTATGGACGCCATGGACGCGGCGGTACTGGCACAGATCCGGCAGGCCAGCGGCATTGACTGGACGCCGTATGCAGACGGACTGCTGCGGATCATGGAAAAAGAAAAGGACGGAGGTACGGCCCTGTGATTTCCCTGAAAAACGTAAAAAAGACGTATCCCAATGGCCTGACGGTCATGGAGAACATGAACATCGACATCCAGGACGGCTCCTTCACGGTGCTGGTGGGGCCTTCCGGCTGCGGCAAAACCACCATGATCCGGATGATCGCCGGCCTGGAGGAGGTCACCGAGGGCGAGATCTGGATCGACGACCATGACGTGACCCGTGTGGACCCCGGCGAGCGCGGCATCGCCATGGTATTCCAGAACTACGCGCTCTATTCCCACATGACCGTGGCGAAAAACATCTCCTTCGGCCTGAAGAACTACGGCTACGGCAAGGAGGAGGCCAAAAAGATCACCGATGAGGTGCTGGAGCTGGTGGGCCTGCAGGACTACGCCAACGTGAAGCCCGGCAACCTCTCCGGCGGCCAGCGGCAGCGCGTGGCGCTGGCGCGGGCCATCTCCAAAAGCCCCAAGGTCTTTCTGATGGACGAGCCTCTGAGCAATCTGGACGCCAAGCTCCGCGTCAACATGCGCAGTGAGCTGATCCGGATGCACCAGCGTCTCGGCTCCACGTTTATCTACATCACCCACGATCAGGTGGAGGCCATGACCATGGGCGACTACATTGCCGTCATGAAGGACGGTGTCATCATGCAGTACGGCACGCCGGACGAGATCTACACCGACCCGCAGAACATCTTCACCGCACGGTTCATCGGCGAACCGGGCATGAATATCGCCAAGCGCCCGGACGGCATGTCCTGGGGCTTCCGCTCCGCCAAGGTGCAGTTTCAGGAGCCGTCGGACTTCCATGGCTGTGTGTTCCGCGGCACGGTCCTGACCAGAGAGCGGCTGGGCGACATCTACCATTACACCATCTCCGGTGAAAACGGCGACGAGTATGCCGTGCGCAGCGTGGCGTATTTCGACTTCAACGAGAAGGTCAGCATGTACATCCGGCAGGAGGATCTGTATCTGTTCGACGCCAATGGCGACCGCGTCAGGGAGCTTGACCTGCCGCAGCCCCAGGCCGGCGTCTGAAAGGGAGGGCGCCATGAGTGACAGGATGCGCGGACTGCGCAACACCCTCCGCACGTGGTACATGCGGTATCTCAACCCCATCCTCCGCTGTCCCTATGTGCTGATCCTGCCGGCGGTGCTGGTGTGCCTGACGTTCAGCATTATCCCCACCATCATGTCGGTGCGCAACAGCTTCTACAAGGTGGACTACGTCATGAAGGTGGATCAGTTCGTGGGACTGAGCAACTTCAAGTCCATCTTTGCCGATGAAAACTTCCTGCTGGTATTCCGCAATACCGTGGTCTTTACGGCGGTGACGGTGGTGTTTGCCATCCCGCTGGCGGTGCTGATCGCGGTGTTCCTCAACAAGCGGAAGGCCATCTACAACTTTACACAGAGCGTGGTTTTCACGCCCCACATCATCTCCTTCGTGTCCATCGCCACCCTGTGGATGTTCCTGATGGACCCGCAGTTCGGCATTCTCAACGAGGTGCTGGGCCTGTTCGGCATCCAGCCGCTGATGTGGCTGCTCAGTGAGGATACATCGCTGATGTCCATCATCATCGTGTCCATCTGGAAATCTCTGGGCTACAACGTGCTCATCGTCATGTCGGGCCTGCAGGGCATTCCGGAGAACCTCTACGAGGCAGCGCGGCTGGACCGTTCCGGCAAGGTCAACTCCTTCTTCAGGATCACGCTGCCCATGCTGTCCCCCACCTTCGTGTTTCTCATCACCACTACCATCATCAGCACCTTCAGCACCTATGACCTCATCAAGCTGATGACCCAGGGCGGCCCCCGGAACTCCTCCAACCTGCTGGTGTACTGGATCTATGAGACGGGCTATCTGCACTTCAACGTGGGCAAGGCCATGGCCGGCGGCGTTATGCTGCTGCTGTTCATCGGCGTGATCTCCATCGCCAACTTCTCCGTCATGAACAAGCGTGCGCACTATCAGTAAGGGAGGCGAGCACGATGAAAAAACCGAAACTGTATCAGCCGGCGCGGCAGCGCATGACCGTGTTCAGCTGGATCATCATCCTGCTGCTGCTGACGATGTATATCTTCCCCCTGTTCTACATGGTGTCCACATCCCTCAAGACCATGTACGAGGTGAACCTGTCGCCCCCGCGCCTGCTGCCCTCCGATCCCCAGTGGCAGAACTTTGCAGAGGCGTGGCGGAAGATGAATTTCCTCCACTATCTGAAAAACTCCGTCATCGTCTCTGTGCTCACCATTCTGGGCCAGCTGCTGGTGTGCGTGCCCTGTGCCTACGCCTTCGCCAAAAAGCAGTTCCGCTTCAAGAAATTCCTCAACGGCCTGGTGCTGTTCGACCTGGTGGTGCCGGCGCAGATCATCTTCCTGTCCATCTACCTCATCGAGAGCAAGCTGGGCTGGATCGACACCTATCAGGGGCTGGTGGTGCCGTTCATCTACTCGGCATTTTCCATCTTCTTCCTGATGCAGGCGTTCAAGACCCTGCCGGATGAGGTGATGGACGCCGCCCGGCTGGACCGCTGCTCTGAGCTGCAGATCATCAACCAGATCGTGCTGCCCATGGCGAAGCCCACCGTCATTACCACGGTGCTGTTCACCTTCGTCTACAAGTGGAACGACTACTTCTGGGCTTCCATCCTGACCACCACGGATAAGGTGCGTACCCTGCCTCTGGCCATCCAGAACCTGATGCCGGTAGGCAACGCCGCCAACGAATGGCACACCATCATGGCCGGCAACCTCATGCTGTTCCTGCCCATGTTCGTGCTGTACATTCTGGCCAACAAGAACATCAAGCAGATGTTCTGCTATGGCGGCATCAAGTAAGTGCAATACCGAAAACGGTGTTGATAAACAGAAAAGAAAAGGAAAGGAGAACAACAATGAAAAAGCTGTTAGCATTCCTGATGGCGGCCCTGATGCTCTGTTGCGTGGGCTGCGGCAGCAAGCCCACCACCGACCCCACCGATGGCATCGCTGCGGACGAACCGGTGGAGATCGTGTTCTGGAACGTCTTTGCCGACGATTCCGACACCGGCGTGTTCCTGTCCCAAGTGGCCGAGAAGTTCATGGCTGAGAACGAGAACATCAAGGTGACCATCGTGGGCCAGGGCGGCTACGATGCCATCGTGGAGCGTCTGGAGGCCGCTGCGGCGTCCAACACACTGCCCACCATGGCCATCATCGAGGAGACGTTCCTGGGCCGCTTCTACCCCCTGACGGTGGACCTGAGCCAGTACCTCTCCGCCGAGACCATCGCCAACTATCAGCAGGGCCTGCTGGTGTCCGGCTACTATGACGGCGTGCTGCGCGCTGTGCCGTTCAACCGCTCCATGCCCAACCTGTACATCAACCGCACCCTGTTCAACGAGGCCGGCATCACCGACGTGCCCACCACCTGGGAGGAGTACTTCGCCACTGCCGAGAAGCTGACCAACAAGGATAAGGGCGTGTACGGCGCCGGCATCTGCTGGGACACGGACGCCTGGATCTTTGAGTCCATCCTCTACTCCCACGGCGGCGACATCATCAGCGAGGACAACACCAAGATCGTGCTGAACGACACCACCGTGGCCGCCGACATTGTCACCGAGTACCAGAAGTACATCGACGAGGGCGTGGTGTTCAACCCCTACATCTATCAGGACAACGTGTGGTCCACCATCGGCTCCGCCTTCCTGGAGGGCAAGCTCGCCATGTTCCTTGGCTCCAACGGCGTGTATTCCATGTACAACCAGTGGATGAAGGACGCCGGCTATGAGATGGAGATCCACCAGCATCCTGACGCCGCCAACGGCATCGCCACCGGCGCCGGCAACATCGTGGTGTTCTCCAACGCCACCGAGGCTCAGCGTCAGGCTGCCGCCAAGTTCATGACCTATCTGGCCTCCGACGAGAACGCCGCGGCCTACACGGTGCTGTCCGGCTACCTGCCCACCACCGTTTCCTGCGTCAACGATCCCGCGCTGCAGACCTTCCTGCAGGAGAACCCCTTCTTCCAGAACGCCATCGACCAGATGCAGTTTGCCCACCGCCGTCCCCAGACCAAGGCCTGGAAGAGCATCTACACCGCTCTGACCGACGAGCTGGCCTACTGCATGACCTACACGGATACGGACGCCTCCGCCTCCATTGCGAAGGTGGCCGAGCAGGCCCAGACCATGCTGGACGAGGGCTGAGCCGTCCGCGCTTCGATAAAAGAGCATTGAATAGGGTATGGGGCGCGTTTCGCGCCCCATACCCGGTACAAAGAGGATAACTGCATGAGAAAATCGACACTATTTACCGAGGGCAGCTTCTATAAGGGCAACATCCACTGCCATTCCACCCGTTCCGACGGTCGCTTGACCCCGGCGCAGCAGGTGGAGGCCTACAAGCAGCACGGCTATGACTTCCTGCTTCTGACGGAGCACAATGTGTTCACCGACACACGGGAGTTCGACACGCCGGACTTTCTGCTGCTGCCGGGCATGGAGATCACGTTCCCCCCGGATGTAAAGCGGGATGTAAGGGAGTATCACTTCCTGGTGATCCCCGGCACCCCTGCACAGCGTGCCAATGCCAAGCTGCCCCCTTACCAGCATGACCAGCGTCTGGAGCTGACGCCGTTCCGCACCTACGCGGACCTGCAGGCCCAGATCGACGACGCCTATGACCGGGGCTACATGGTCATCATGAACCATCCCAAGTGGTCCAAGGTGGAGTACGACGAGATCCTGCCGCTGGAGCACCTGTGCGCCGTGGAGGTGTTCAACTACGACTCCACTGTTATCGAGAACACCGGTGAGGCGTTCACCTGCTGGGATGCCCTGCTGCGCCACGGCCGCCGCTACTGGGGCACGGCGGTGGACGACACCCACAACTTTTTCCCCTTCGACTCCGGCGGAAACGATGCCTTCGGCGGCTGGATCGCCGTCAAGGCAAGATCCCTGTCCCAGGACGATCTGATGGAGGCCTTTGCCGCCGGCAGCTTCTACGGCTCTGCCGGTCCGGAGATCAAGGACTTCTATGTAGAGGACAACATGGTACACTTCACCTGCTCGCCGGTGTCCCGCATCTTCCTCAACGGCGACCAGCGGCAGATCCGCGTGAAGTGGGCCGAGCCGGGCGAGGAGCTGACCGAGCTGGTCTGCCCGCTGTACGGCGAGACGAAATACACCTCCAAGGAGCGCTACGTCCGGGTGGAGTGCTATGACGCACAGGGCCGCCGGGCGTTTACCAACCCCATCTGGCTGGATTGAAAGGAGAGAACGGCATGCGGTGCCTTTGCTTTGGGTCGCTGAACATCGACCGCGTATACACAGTCGATCATATGGTGCGCAGGGGCGAGACACTGTCATCCGCCGCGCTCCATGTCAACTGCGGCGGGAAAGGACTGAATCAGAGCGTGGCGCTGGCCCGCGCCGGCCTGCCGGTATGCCATGCCGGGCGGGTGGGGCCTGACGGCGCCATGCTGACGGACTGCCTGACGGCGGCGGGGGTGGATGTGTCCTGCGTGATGCGGGACGCCGATACCCCCAGCGGCCACGCCATCATTCAGGTGGATGCCGATGGGGATAACTGCATCCTGCTGTATCCCGGCGCCAACCGGCAGATCACGCCCGCCGATGCGGAGCGTGTGCTGGAGGGGTTCGGCGCCGGCGACCTGCTGATGCTGCAAAATGAGATATCCTCGCTGGACGAGATCATCGAAAAGGCGTACCGCCGCGGCCTGCGCATCGCGCTGAACCCGTCGCCGGTGGATGACGCGTTGCTGCACAGCGCCGCGCTGCCGCTGGTGGACTGGCTGATCCTCAACGAGATCGAGGGCGGGCAGCTCACCGGCGAGACGGAGCCGGAGCGCATCTGCGACGCGCTGCTGCACCGGTTCCCGGAGACGGCGGTGGTGCTGACGCTGGGCAAGCAGGGCGCGGTCTACGCCGACAGGTACCTGCGCTGCTGGCAGGCTGCCTATCCCGTGACGCCGGTGGATACCACCGCCGCCGGGGATACGTTCAGCGGCTACTTTCTGGCGGCGCTGCTGGAGGGCCAGACCCCGCAGCAGGCGCTGCGCCTGGCCAGCCGCGCCGCGGCACTGACCATCTGCACTCCCGGCGCGGCGGAGGCCATACCGGCACGCACACAGGTGGAGCAGGCCCTGCGGAAGGAGGTGCGGCAGAGCGTATGAGCGCGATCCTGAAGCACCTTACGGACTTTACGCTGGCGGCCTGCCTGGTGCGGCTGGCGATGGCGGCGCTGCTGGGCGGCATCATCGGCTACGAGCGGGAGCGGCATGGCCGTGCGGCGGGCCTGCGGACCCACATTCTGGTCTGCATCGGTTCGGCTACGGCGGTGATCGGCGGCCTGTATGTGGCGTATCAGCTGGGCTTTTCCAACGATCCGCTGCGGGCGGGTGCGCAGGTCATCTCCGGCATCGGCTTTCTGGGCGCGGGCACCATCCTGACCCGGAACGGCGACCATGTGATCGGCCTGACCACGGCGGCGGGCCTGTGGGCCACGGCGGCCATCGGCCTTATCGTGGGTACCGGCTTTTACAGCTTTGCCATTGCGGCAGCCGCCATGGTGGTGGTCGTGATGGAGCTGTTGGGCCGCATGGAGCACGGCAAGCGCCGCCGGGAGCGGGCAGCGGCCTTTTACGCGGAGATCGACCGCCCCGAGCTGGTGCAGCAGATCGTGGCAGCGGCGGCACCCCACCGTGTGCGGGTAACGCCGGCGCGCAGCGGTCTGGATGGCCGGTTGGGCCTGTGCATCACACTGGAGCCCGCATTGCGGCGGGCGGAGCAGACGGCGGCGGAGCTGCGGATGCTGGAGGGCGTGGCCTTCCTGATACCGGATGACGATGTGTAAGCGCCGCAGGAGAGATTTTGAAAATACAGAGGATTTGATCGGGCATGAACGTATACGATTTCGACAAGACGATTTTTTCAGGAGACTGCGAGGACTACTTTTTTGAGTGGTTTTTCAAGAAATATAAGTGGCCGCTCTATCACTTGAACTACAAGTTCTATGAGCTGCTGTTCAAATGCAGGCTCATCGGCAAGACCCGCTCCAGAGAAAAGGAGTACCGCTTTCTGCGGAAGGTGGAGGATCTGGATCAGGTGCTGGAGACCTATTGGGATGCCCACGCACGCCACATGATGGCGTGGTATCTGGCGGTAAAGGAGCCGACGGATGTCATCGCCACCGGCTCGCCGCGCTTCCTGATGGAGCCGATGGTCCGGCGGCTGGGACTGACGGAGCTGGTAGCCACGGACATGGACCGCCATACCGGCAGGATCAATGGAGAATTTGCCGTCAAGCAGCACAAGCTGGAGGCCTTCGCCCGGCACTACCGCCCGGAGGACATCGACAACTTCTACAGCGACAGCTTCGACGACAATTATCTGGCCCAGTGCGCCAAGCACGCCTACGCCGTCCACGATGGGGACAAGCGCACGGACTGGAATACCTATTTTCAGGCAAAGCTGGAGTAACAGCGCAAGAAACTTTCTTCACAATAAGAGGGCATGGCGCCTGCGTACCGCAGGCGCCATGCCCTCTTATTTTCTGTTTTCTGCGGTGTGCCGGACAGCCGGTCAGGCCGCGTCCTCCCCGGAGGAGGCGCTATTCTCCGCCTGCTCGTCAATGGTGGCGGCATCGTGTACCGCCGTGCGGGTGATGCTGTCGGCGGTGAGAATGGTACCCTCGCCCTCGCTGCACCGGACGGTGACGCTGTCACCCACGTTGAAGATGACGGCCTCCGGCGCGGCCGCAGCGGAGATGACATAGTAGGCGCTGCCGCCGCTGAGCCGCAGGTAGTACAGGGTGTTGCCGTCCACCACGGTGGAGCGGATGTCGGCAATGACACCGCTGATCTCCTGCCCGGCGGTGGCCGGCAGCTGGGCCGCGTCGCCGGAGACAAGGCCCTTCTCCGCCAGAATACGGCGGTAGTTGCTCTCACACTCGGCCACGGTGTCGCCGGTAGCCACGATCTGGTACTGGCCCACGTTGACCATGGCGTACATTTTCACCAGCTGCGCCGCGTCCTTCAGCGCCATGAAATAGGTGGGCTGGTCGGAGATGTTCAGCAGCAGCGGGAACGTGGCGGTGTACTTCATCTGCTGAACCTGCCCCTCGGCACTGTCCATGGCGGAGTACTCCTTGGCCCCGGCCACCAGATAGAAGCTGGTCTCCTTGGTGCGCTGGTTGGACAGGATGAAGCCGATGTTGGACTGGTCGGACACCACGGAGGTGACGCCGGTGTACATGTACACATCGTCGCCGATGGCGATGTAGTTGTAGCCCTCGGTGGTGACGGTGACATCCCGCTGCCCGAACAGGGAGTTAATGAACCCATTGACGTAGGTGCCGTGGTAGTCGTACTGCTGCATGATCAACTCGGCGGTAAAGACGTGATCCACCCAGTTGGGCACGCTGCCCGTCTCGTAGTAGGTGCTCTCGCCGGTGACGGCGTTGACCAGCACCGCGCCGATGATGTCCCGCCCGCCGAACAGGCCGATGGTGTGGCTCACACGGGGGCAGACCCACCACGGATTGCCGTTCTCATCAATTTCAAAGGCGGGATCGTCGAACATGAAGGTGGGATAGCGGAACCGCAGATGGCGGTTGAGATTGCGGCTGAAGTGCTCGGCGGTGGTGTAGCGGATGCCCTCGTCCAGCCGTACCACCTCCACGTTCTGCGTGACCATGTCGATGATGAGGTAGGCGGGCAGACCCTGCGCCCGGTTGTTCAGCCACTTGATGAGGTCGCCGTACCGCAGGGGCGTCACCCGGACGGGGCGGCCCTGATAGTTGATCTGGGTGTAGTCGTCCGCCACCTCAAACTGGGACACCATGTCCGCCAGCTCGCCCAGCTTGCGGTCGCCCAGCTTCATGGCGGATTGCGCGTCCAGCATGGGGATCTGGTCATAGCTGATCTCCTCCACCTCGGCGGTGAAGTCGCCGTCCTCCACGGTCAGCAGATCGCGGTAGTCCTTGGCGCGGAACAGCTGCCAGCCCAGCACCGCGCCTACCAGCGCGGTGGCCGCCAGTCCCACCGCCAGGAGCAGGGGCACGGTACACTGCTTTTTCAGAAAGCCGAAATAGCCCTTGGCGCCGCTGCCCTGAAAGCCGGAGGTCAGCACGGCGCACATGCCGTACACCGCGCAAACCAGCAGCGCGAAGGCGTAGAACTCCTCACTTTTGAGGTTGATGGGCGGCAGCACCACATAGTAGTAGACGGCGGCGAAAACCAGCGTCACCGCCAGATTCAGCAGTGTGCGGCCCAGCGGCGTGCCCACGGGCTTGCGCTCCTTCTTGGGGCGGTGCTGGTGAGCGAAACCCTGAAAATTGGGATCGTTCCAGTTTGTATTCATAGGCAGTTCCTTTCTCTGTTGTTTTGCGGTTTGAGGATAGTATACCCCACAAAAAAGGATTTGTACAGAGTGCATTCCCCGCGCCCCGCTCGATCGTTTTATGCCTCCGGCGGCAAGGGATATTTCGCGCTCCGGCGCGACCCACTTTTGCCAACAGCGGCAAAAGTGGGCAAAAACGCCGTTCAAACCTGCGGTTTGAAAATCCGCCCACGCCCCGCACATTGCGCCTCGCTGTTCTGCGTCCCTCGCGCACACGGCAAAGTGTAAACCACCCGAAATGTGGAATTGACCTGCTTCTATCCCCACTGCCGCTGAAGATGCAAAATGTAGAACTGCGCACCGGCGCATTTCAGAGAAAAAAATGGGCAGGAGCCTGTCGATGCTCCTACCCATTTTTTCGTTCAATTTCAATGCCGCCGTGGTTCTTCTCGTATTCTGCAACACAGTCGCGTATCAGAATGTTGATTTGGCTGTTGGCAGAACGCCCCTCATAATCAGCCACGACGTGCAGCTTATCTAACAGTACCGAATCAATACGGATCGAAAGGCTTTTTACCGCCACAAAATCACTCCATTATAGACAAATTTTATGTTTATTTTAGATGCATTATATGTTATGATGTGCGAAGTGGATGCAAAATATGTCTAAAACGTATTGAAACAGGAGGCTAATATGGCGGATTACAAGACAATGTATCACGTACTCTTTGCGGCGACAGAGGATGTGTTGGCTTTGCTGGAGAAGTATATGGCATCTGCGGAGGAGCTTGCAGTCCCGATGCGGATACAGGCAATACTGGAGAACGCGCAGCAAAAATGCGCCCTCTCGTTCACAAATTATTTACAAACTTGGTCAAAGAAAGTCAAAAATTCCTATTGACAAACGCAAGAAACGTGCTATACTACAGTCAAGGTCAAAGAAAGGCAAAGTCAAAAATGACCTGTGGAAAGGTGGCAGGCAAGCATGGGTATTTCCGATATCATCGCCGGGTTTATCCAGCAGGAGCTGGAGGAGGCCGGCGGCGCGCTGGAGCTTCAGCGCAGCGATCTGGCACAGCGATTCAACTGCGTGCCCAGTCAGATCAACTATGTCATGTCCACCCGCTTTTCCCCCGAGCACGGCTACATTGTGGAGTCGCGGCGGGGCGGCGGCGGCTACATCCGCATCACGCGGGTGCAGGTGGATCGCCAGACGCTTCTGATGCACGTCATCAACTCCGTCGGCGACACGCTGGACTACGCCAGCGCCCGGGCCATCACCCAGAATCTGGTGGATTCCGAGGCCGTCAGCCGGGAGCTGGGGCAGGCGCTGCTGGCCGCCGTAGGCGAGCGGGCGCTGCGCACCGTTCCCAAGGAGCGGCGCAGCGCGCTGCGGGCCGATATTTTCAAACAGATCCTGATCCATTCGGTCTGATTTTTCAGCAAGGAGGTTACGATTATGAGATGTGATCGTTGTGGAAGGAACGAGGCAACGTTCTACTATAAGAGCAATATCAACGGCAAGGTGACACAGATCCACCTGTGTCCTCAGTGCGCGGAGGAGCTGGGCTACACCGATTCCTTCCGTTCCGCCGGCATGACCGGCGGCCTGTTCGGGGATTTCTTCTCCCGCCCCTTCGGGATGCTGGAGCCGTTCTTGAACGGCTTGGGCGCCCGGATGCTCACCGAGTTCCCCGAGCCGGTGGACGTGCTGGGACAGGCGCGTGAGAGCACACCTGCCGCGGAGGAGCACGGCGACCTGCTGCCCAAGGACGAGCAGGACGCCCTGACAAAGCAGCGCAGACGCAACGCGCTGCAGACACAGCTGAATCTGGCGGTGGAGGCGGAACGCTTCGAGGAAGCGGCCAAGCTGCGGGATGAGCTGAAGGCGCTGGAAAAGTAAATCCGGCGCGACACCACAGTAAGAGAGGAAGTGCTATTTTATGAGCGAGAATAAATTCACCCCCCGGGCCGAGGAGGTCCTGCGTCTGAGCCAGGAAGCGGCGGAGGAGATGGGCCACGGCTACGTTGGCTCCGAGCATCTGCTGCTGGGCTTGATCCGCGAGGAGGAGGGCATCGCCCACCGTGTCCTCAGCGAATACGGCGTCACCGACGAGATGGTGTGCGACGTGCTGCAGCGCAGCGTGGGCAAGGGTCTGTCCGGCGCCGCACCCAGTCAGGGTCTGACCCCCCGCGCCAAGAGTGTGGTAGAGCTGGCTGTGTCTGAGGCCGCCCGTATGGGCAGCAGCTACATCGGCACGGAGCATCTGCTGATGGGCATTCTCCGCGAGGGCGGCAACATGGCCCTGCGCATTCTGCGCACCATGGGTGTCGACCCCAAGAAGATGTACAGCAGCATCGTCAAGAAGCTGAACGACACCCCCCATACCGTGACCGGCGGTGCGTCTGCCGCCAACCGCGAGTCCGACAAGAAGAACAAGACCCTTGCCGAGTTTACCCGCGACCTGACGGAGGCCGCCCGCACCGGCAAGCTGGATCCCGTCATCGGCCGGGACAAGGAGATCCAGCGAGTCATCCAGATCCTGTCCCGCCGCACCAAGAACAACCCCGTCCTCATCGGTGAGCCCGGCGTCGGCAAGACCGCCATCGCCGAGGGCCTGGCCGAACGCATCGTCTCCGGCGATGTGCCTGAGGAGCTGCTGGACAAGAAGCTCCTGTCTCTGGACCTCAGCGGCATGGTGGCCGGCACCAAGTACCGCGGCGAGTTTGAGGAGCGTATCAAGAACACACTGGCCGAGGTAAAGAAGGCCGGCAACGTGATCCTGTTCATCGACGAGCTGCACACCATCGTGGGCGCCGGCTCCGCCGAGGGCGCCGTGGACGCCGCCAACATCATCAAGCCGGCGCTGGGCCGCGGCGAGATCCGCGTCATCGGCGCCACCACCCTTAACGAGTACCGCAAGTATATCGAGAAAGACGCCGCGCTGGAGCGCCGCTTCCAGCCCGTCACCGTGGGCGAGCCTACGCCGGAGGCTACGCTGGAGATCCTGAAGGGCCTGCGCGACAAGTACGAGGCCCATCACAAGCTGACCATCACCGACGAGGCGCTGGAAGCCGCCGTGCAGCTGTCCAAGCGGTACATCGGCGACCGGTTCCTGCCGGACAAGGCCATCGACCTGATGGACGAGGCCGCGTCGCAGGTGCGCATGACCGCCGAAGCGTCCTCTCCCGACCTGAAGGCGCTGGAGGAGAAGATCGCGGCGCTGCACCGCGAGAAGTCCGAAGCCGTGACGGCGCAGGACTTCGAGAAGGCCGCGCAGCTGCGTGACATCGAGAAGAACTATCAGGAGCAGGTGGAGATCGAGCGGGACAACTGGCGCAAGCAGATGGCCCAGAACCGGGGCAGCGTTACCGCTGATGACGTGGCCAAGGTGGTGGCCGGCTGGACGGGCATCCCCGTTACCCGCCTGACCGAGGACGAGAGCATGCGCCTGCTGAAGCTGGAGGAGAAGCTCCACCAGCGCGTGGTGGGGCAGGACGAGGCCGTCAACGCGGTGGCCAAGGCCATCCGCCGCAGCCGCGTGGGTCTGAAGGATCCCAAGCGCCCCATCGGTTCGTTCCTGTTCCTGGGCCCCACCGGCGTGGGCAAGACCGAGCTGTGCAAGACGCTGGCCGAAGCCATGTTCGGCGACGAGAACGCCATGGTGCGTATTGACATGTCCGAGTACATGGAGAAGCACACGGTGTCCCGTCTGGTGGGCTCGCCTCCCGGCTATGTGGGTCACGAGGAGGGCGGTCAGCTCACCGAGAAGGTGCGCAGGAAGCCGTACTCCGTGGTGCTGTTCGATGAGATCGAAAAGGCCCACGAGGATGTGTGGAACATCCTGCTGCAGATCCTGGAGGATGGCATCGTCACCGACTCCCAGGGCCGCAAGGTGGACTTCAAGAACACCATCATCGTCATGACCTCCAATGTGGGTGCCAAGAACATCACCGCTGATGCGGCGCGCCTTGGCTTCGACGGCGGGGACAAGGACGAGAAGGAGAGCGAGGAGGCGCACTTCGGCCGCATCCGGGACGCCGTCATGGCCGACCTGAAGCGGACGTTCCGCCCTGAGTTCCTGAACCGTATCGACGAGATCATTGTGTTCCGTCAGCTGACGGAGGACAACATCCGCCAGATCGCCCGGCGCATGCTGGACGTCACCGGCGCGCGCATGGCCCAGCAGGGCATCACGCTGGAGGCGGACGACGACGCCGTGGCCGAGCTGGCCCGGGACGGCTTTGATCCCCAATACGGCGCACGTCCCCTGCGCCGCGCCATCCAGAGCATGGTGGAGGACGCCGTGGCCGAGAAGATGCTGGAGGGCGAGCTGAAGTCCGGCGACACCGCGCATGTGCGGCTGAAGGACGGCAAGGTCGTCATCGAGAAGTAAGCAATAAATATCCCCCGGCGAAGCCGGGGGTATTTATTTTGCGGGCGAAGCCCTATGTTACCAGCCACGCCTCATGCGGCGTTGGTACGACTTGCCATTTGCATAGGCTGTCCTCCCCACACTGGTATAAATCCGTCATCTTTTCTTTCTCATATAGCTGTCATTCTTAACGCTTACACTTTTCCTTCTGCCTAATTATTCCAACAGCAATCTTTACTTCTATCTCACAACTTGCTAAACTGTTTTTGCCACTTCATTCTTGAATGGCCTCCCTTTGTTTTGTAGTTTGTAGTTGCCAGACCGCATTCCTACTATAGCAGAGGGAGTTTTATTTTTTCTCATCGGCAGCAGCCTTTTTTGAACCACTCGCCCAGCGAGTGGTTTTCGATATACAAAAAGGACGTCCGGTCAACAGACCGGACGTCTTTTTTGTGCCTTTTTCCGTTACAGCTGGGCCAGCGCCTGCTCCAGATCGGCGATGATGTCCTCGGCGTTCTCCAGACCCAGGGACAGGCGGATAAGCCCGGCGGGGATGCCGGACGCCGCCAGCTCCTCCTCGGTATAGGTGGAGTGGGTCATGGACGCGGCGTGCTCGATCAGCGTCTCCGCGTCGCCCAGGGACACCGCCACGGTGATGAGCTTCACGGCGTTGACCAGCTTCATGCCGGCCGCCTTGCCGCCCTTGACCTCGAAGGACAGCATACCGCCGAAGTCCCGCATCTGGCGGGCGGCGATGTCGTGGCCCTCATGGCTCTCCAGCCCGGGATAGTAGACCTTCTCCACGGCGGGGTGTTTATCCAGGAACTCCGCCGCCAGCCGGGCATTGAGGCAGTGCTTCTGCATCCTGATCTCCAGCGTTTTCAGGCCCCGGAGGATCAGGAACGCGGTGAAGGGATCCATCACTGCGCCGGTCATGTCCTTCAGGCCGAACATCCGTACCTCATTGCAGAACTCGGCGGAGCCCACCACAAAGCCCGCGATGACGTCGCCGTGACCGTTGAGGTACTTGGTGGCGGAGTGGACTACCACGTCCGCGCCCAGCGCCAGCGGGTTCTGCAGGTAGGGGGAGGCGAAGGTGTTGTCGCACACCACCTTGATGTCCTTGCTGTAGCCGTGGGCCACACCGGCCACCGCGGCGATATCGGTGATCTTCAGGTTGGGATTGGCGGGCGTCTCCAGATACACGGCGCAGGTGTTGGGCTTCAGCGCCGCCCGGACGGCGTCCAGATCGGTGGTATCCACGAAGCTGACCTCCACGCCGTAACGGGTCATGCCGTGGTTCAGCAGGGCGAAGGTGCAGCCGTACAGGGTACCGTCGGCCACGATGTGCTTCCCGGCGCCCGCGATGCTCCACAGGCAGGCGGAGATAGCGCCCATGCCGGAGCCGGCGGCCACGCAGGCCTCGCCGCCCTCCAGCGCCGCCACCTTGTTCTCCAGCACAGAGACGGTGGGGTTGCCCAGACGGGTGTAGATGTAGCCGCCTTCCTCACCGGCGAAGCGGCGTCCGCCCTGCTCGCAGCTGTCGAACACAAAGGTGGAGGTCTGGAAAATGGGGGTGGTCAGCGCGCCGTACTGGGTATCCTTGACGTTGCCGGCGTGGATGGCTTTGGTGCCGAAACCGCAGTTCTGGTCATACATAGACATATCCTCCTCATCATAACAGGCCGCCGCAGCGGCGATTTCCGGTAGCTTTACCCTTTAAAGTTACCATGAAACCGGCGGGATATGGTACTTTGAAAATTCCATGGCCTGATATCTGTTTTCCAGATAACAAAATGCATATCCGCCGCGTACTTTTTCTGCTGAAACCAATATCCTTCCCGCTAAAACTGAAAAAAATGGGAAAAGTCAGGCAGAAGCTACAGGTATACGCGGTGCATTCCGTGCATACAATGGCAAAATCGCATTATAATTATTCCTCATAGCAAAAGAAAAACCCCGCGCCGCCGAGGGGAACGGTTGCCATTTGCGGAGGAATGTGGTATAAGTGTAAACAGAAAGCACCTCCGGCGCAGGCCGGACGGCATCCACCATCATGAACAGGAGGGTCATACCATGAAAAAGATCATCGCCACTACCAACGCCCCCGCCGCCATCGGGCCCTATTCCCAGGCCATCGACTGCGGCAGCTTCCTCGTCACCTCCGGTCAGGTGCCCTTTGACCCCGCCACCGGCGAGTTCGTGCCCGGCGGCATCACCGAGCAGACCCGTCAGGTGCTGACCAACATCAAGGCCATTCTGGAGGCCGCCGGCCTCACCATGGACAATGTGGTCAAGACCACCGTGTTCCTGCAGAGCATGGGCGACTTCGCCGCCATGAACGCGGTGTATGCCGAGTTCTTCACCGAGGGCCAGTACCCCGCCCGCTCCGCCGTGGAGGTGGGCGCGCTGCCTCGCGGCGCGCTGGTGGAGATCGAGACGATCTGCGTCAAGTAAGCCCCAACCGCACAAAAATGCCCCCGATGCACAGGCATCGGGGGCATTTTTCTGTGTTCCCTCGTTCGTTTCAGGACAGCGTCTCCATCTCCCTGTTGACCTGCTCCTCGCAGCTGCGCATGGCCAAGATGGTCTTCTCCATCAGCTCCTCGATGGACCAGCCCAGCCGTTCCGCGCCGGTGTTGATGACATCCCGGGAGCACCCGGCGGCGAACTTCTTGTCCTTGTACTTCTTCTTCAGACTGCTGACCTCCATATCCATGACGCTCTTGCTGGGGCGCATGCGGGCGGCCGCGCCGATCAGACCGGTCAGCTCGTCGGCGGCGAACAGCACCTTCTCCATCTGGTGCGTGGGCTCCACATCGCACACCAGCCCGTAGCCGTGGGAACAGACGGCGTGGATGAACTCGTCGGAGCACCCGGCCTTCCGCAGCAGCTCCGGCGCCTTGAGACAGTGCTGCTCCGGCCACCTCTCAAAGTCGATGTCGTGGAGCAGACCCACCGTGGCCCAGAAATCCGCGTCCTCGCCGTAGCCCAGCTCGTTGGCGTACCAGCGCATGACGCCCTCCACCGTCAGACCGTGCAGGATATGGAACGGCTCCTTGTTATACTCTCTCAGGGCGGCCAGCGCCGCTTCGCGGGAGATGCATTCTTTCATCTTCACAGACCTCCTTTGTGCAGCTTAATTGCCCCCTATTTTAGCAGGTTATTCCCGGATGTCAAGCTGTTTTCCAGCAGCCGCAGCAGCATGGCCGCGTGGCCGTACTCCGCCCGGCTCAGCCGCTGGAAAAGCTCCCGCAGACACACGTCCTCCGTGTCCTCCGCCGCCTGCGCGTAGGCCGCGCCGCCGCAGGCCTCCTCGTGGTACAGCTCCCGCAGCAGCTGGCACCACGGCATGGACGGCTCCTGTCCGGCCGCCGCCGGCGGCTGGTAGAACCGCCCGGTCATCAGATAGTGGGCGGTCAGCAGCGTCCGGGCGTGGGACAGCTCCTCGTCCGCCATCCGCAGCAGCGTCCGCCGCGCCGCCGGCGGCGCGCTCCGGGCGTGGCACCGGTAGGCCCGCGCCATGGATACCTCCTCGTCGATGAACCGCTGCACCCGGACAAGGCCGTCCTCCGTGGGCGCGGCCATGCAGCACGCCTCGCGCTCCTCCGGGGCGGGCAGCGGCGCAAAGGGCGTCAGCTCCGGTGCCACCCGCCGCCACACGGCCTCTGACAGCGCCCGGTCATAGGGTAAATTCAGTTCCTGCTCCATGTTTGAACGCCTCCTTCTCACGGCATACTATGCGTAAAGGCCCGCCGGTGCGCCTGTCTGCCCCGTTCGCGGCGAAATGTGCAGGAAAAGATTGCTTTTTTTTCGGAAATCTGTTACACTGGCACAGTTGTAAAGCGCATCTGCTTTTCCAATGGGCTGTTGCAGATGTCACATCTTTCCGGCGGCCCATCTGGTATACTTCAGATATCACCTCAGAGAGAGGAGAGCTATCCATGCTGGAACTGCAAAACATCTGTTACCGCGTGTCCACTCCCGACGGGGAGCAGGACATTCTCAAGAACGTGTCCATCACCATTCCCGACCATAAGCTGATGGTGTTCACCGGCCCCAACGGCGGCGGCAAGACCACGCTGGCCAAGGTCATCATGGGCCTGGTGCAGCCCACGTCCGGCCGCGTCCTCTATAACGGCGAGGACGTAACGGCGCTGTCCATCACCGAGCGTGCCCGCCGGGGCATCAGCTACGGCTTTCAGCAGCCGCCGCGCTTCAAGGGCATCACCGTCCACGACCTGCTGCTTCTGGCGGCGGGACAGGAGAAGCTCAGCAAGGACAAGTGCTGCGCGTACCTGACCAAGGTGGGCCTGTGCGCCAACGACTATCTGGACCGCGAGGTGGATGTGTCCCTGTCCGGCGGCGAGGTCAAGCGCATCGAGATCGCCACCATTCTGGCCCGGCAGAGCGACCTGATGATCTTCGACGAGCCGGAGGCCGGCATCGACCTGTGGAGCTTTGCCCGCCTTACCGAGACGTTCGAGCAGATCCATCAGGAGGGCAGGGCCACCATGATCATCATCTCCCATCAGGAGCGCATCATCCGGCTGGCCGATGAGATCGTGGTCATCGCCAACGGGCAGATCGCCCACCGGGGCACCACCGAGGAGGTTTTCCCCCTCATTCTGGCGGATACGCTGGGCAGCTGCCCCGTGCTGGAGAGAAAGGAGGGCGCACAATGATCACTGATATTGACGCCAGACTGCTGGAAAAGATCGCCGACCTGACGGGTCAGCCCGTGGGCGCCTTCAACATCCGCAAGGACAGCGGCTGCGAGGCCCGCCAGTCCACGGAGCATATCGACATCACGCCCCGGGCCGACGGCAAACAGGGCATCGACATCCGCATCAAGCCCGGCACCAAGGGGGAGAAGTGCTACATCCCCGTCATCATCAGCAAGACCGGCCTCAGCGAGATGGTCTATAATGACTTCTATGTGGGCGACGACTGCGATGTGGAGATCGTGGCCGGCTGCGGCATCCACAACTCCGGCTGCGACGAGAGCCGTCACGACGGCGTGCATACGTTCCACATCGGCAAAAACGCCCGCGTGCATTACAGCGAGAAGCACTACGGCGAGAACGACCCCGGCCAGACCGGCGGCAACATCATGAACCCCAAGACCGTGGTGTATCTGGGCGAGAACGCCACCATGCAGATGGATACCGTCCAGATCCGGGGTATCGACTCCACCAAACGCGAGACGGACTTCTTCTGCGAGGCCGGCAGCGAGGTTGTGGTGACGGAGCGTCTCCTGACCCACGGCAGCCAGCAGGCGGAGAGCGACATGAACATCCAGCTCAACGGCCACGACGCCAAGGGCCGGGTCATCTCCCGCTCTGTGGCGCAGGATCAGTCCCATCAGGTGTTCCGCCCCGTCATGGTGGGCAACGCCCAGTGCTTCGGCCACGTCCAGTGCGACAGCATCATCATGGGGCAGGCCAAGATCGAGTCCGTGCCCGCCATCACCGCCAACTGTCCCGACGCCCAGCTGATTCACGAGGCGGCCATCGGCAAGATCGCCGGCGACCAGCTGCTGAAGCTGGAGACGCTGGGCCTGACGGAGGAGGAGGCGGAGGACACCATCCTCAAGGGCTTCCTGGCCTGACGCGCCCCCACACGACCCACACATGAAAAAGACCGCCTCCCGGCGGTCTTTTTCATGTCGGAAATTTCCACGCTCCAGAACCTTCCGGTCCCTCCGGGGATTGACGCCCGCCGCCGGAAACAGTATAATAAAACCGTATGCGCTCATATCACAGGGGAGAGGGGGTACCATCCTTGCGCGATACGTTTTCCGACTGCCACCCGGCGGTGAATTTTCTCTATTTTGCGCTGGTGCTGGCCTTCTCCATGACCCTGATGCACCCGGCCTGCCTGCTGATCTCCCTCACCGGCGCCTGCTGCTATGTGGCGCGGCTGTGCGGCCTGCGGGAGCTGGGCCGCAGCGCCCGCTGGCTGGTGCCCATGGCGCTGCTGGCAGCGCTGGTGAACCCCGCCTTCGTCCATCAGGGCGTCACCATCCTGACCTACCTGCCCACCGGCAACCCCCTGACGCTGGAGAGCATCCTCTACGGCTTCGCCGCCGCGCTGCTGCTGGCGTCGGTGGTGCTGTGGTTCCGCTGCTTCAGCACCGTCATGACCTCCGATAAATTCATCTACCTCTTCGGCCGCGTCATCCCCGCCCTGTCGCTGGTGCTGAGCATGACGCTGCGCTTCGTGCCCCGCTTCCGCCGCCAGTTCCGCGCCGTCTCGCAGGCCCAGCGCTATATGGGCCGCGACACGTCCTCCGGCGGCCTGCTCCAGCGGGGCAAAAACGCCATGAAGGTCTTTTCCGTGCTGGTCACATGGAGCCTTGAAAGCGCCATCGACACGGCGGACAGCATGCGCAGCAGGGGGTACGGCCAGCCGGGCCGCACCGCCTTCTCCATCTACCGTCTGGACGACCGCGACCGCAGCCTCCTGCTGTGGCTGGGCTTCTGCGGCCTGTACCTGCTGACCGGCGTGGTGTCCCGGGGCCTGTACTTCCAGTATTACCCCCTGCTGCTGGGCGCCCCGGCCCAACCACTGACCATCAGCTTTTTCGCGGTGTATCTGCTGCTGTGCCTGACGCCCTCCGCCATGTCGTGGGTGTCCCGGCGCCGCTTCCGCCGCTGCATGAAAGGAGGTGCCTGATATGGACGAGCTGTTCCGTCTTTCCGGCTTCAGCTTCACCTACCCCCAGCAGCGCCGCCCCGCCCTCACCGGCATCGACCTCACCGTTTGCCCCGGCGAATTCTGGGTGCTGTGCGGCCCCTCCGGCTGCGGCAAATCCACGCTGCTGCGTCAGCTCAAGACCGTTCTCGCACCCCACGGCGTCACCGAGGGGGAGGTTTGGTTTCAGGGCGTGCCCCTGCGGGATGTCCCCCTGCGCCAGCAGGCGGCGGACATCGGCTTCGTCCTCCAGTCGCCGGAGCATCAGGTGGTGACGGACAAGGTCTGGCACGAGCTGGCCTTCGGACTGGAGAGCATGGGCTGCGATACCCCCACCATCCGCCGCCGCGTGGCGGAGATGGCGTCGTTTTTCGGCATCCAGGACTGGTTCCACAAGTCCGTGGATCAGCTGTCCGGCGGCCAGAAGCAGCTGTTGAGCCTTGCCTCCGTCATGGTGATGCAGCCCAAGGTGCTGATACTGGACGAGCCCACCAGCCAGCTGGACCCCATCGCCGCCGCCGACTTTTTGCAGACGCTGGGCCGCATCAACCGCGAGCTGGGCACCACCGTTCTCCTGACGGAGCACCGGCTGGAGGATGCGCTGCCCCTTGCCACCCACGTCGCCGTGCTGGACGGCGGACGCCTGCTGTGTACCGGCGCCCCCTCTGAGGTAGGCCGCCAGCTTCGCGGCCGGGGCCACGGCATGTTTCTGGCCATGCCCGCCGCCATGCGGATCTGGGCCTCCGTCCGCAGCGATGAGCCCGCCCCCGTCACCGTCCGGGAGGGACGGGATTTCCTGCGCCGCTGGCAGGCGGCGCACTCCCTATGCCCGCTGCCCCCGGCGCAGGAGCATCCCCGCGGCGGCCCGGTGCTGACGGCGGAGGGGCTGTGGTTTCGCTACGCGCCGGAGGAGCCGGACGTGGTGCGGGGTCTTGACCTCACCGTGTATCAGGGGGAGCTGCTGGCCCTGCTGGGCGGCAACGGCGCCGGCAAGACCACGTCGCTCCACCTGCTCAGCGGCGCCCTGACGCCCTACCGCGGTACGGTGCGGCACACCGGCCGCATCGGTGTGCTGCCGCAGGATCCCCAGGCGCTTTTCGTGAAAAAAACCGTCCGCCAGGACTTGTACGAGGCGTTCGACGGCCAGACGCTGCCCTCTGACCTTCGGGAAAAGCGGGTGGCGCAGGCCGTGTCCCTCTGCCGCCTGACGGAGCTGCTGGATCGCCACCCCTACGACCTGTCCGGCGGGGAGCAGCAGCGCGCCGCGCTGTGTAAAGTTCTGCTCCTTGACCCGGAGATACTGCTGCTGGACGAGCCCACCAAGGGGCTGGACGCCGAATTCAAGCAGGAGCTCGCCGCCATCCTTCGCTCTCTGACGGCGGGCGGCGTCACCGTGGTCATGGTCAGCCATGACGTGGAGTTCTGCGCCCGCTATGCCCACCGCTGCGCCCTGTTTTTCGACGGCAGCGTGGTGACGGAGGGCGCGCCCCGCCCGTTCTTCTCCGGCAACAGCTTCTACACCACCTCCGCCGGCCGCATGGCCCGGGAGCTGTGCGCCGAAGCCGTCACGGCGGAGGATGTCATGTCCCTCATCGGCGGCGACGTGCCGCCGGAGCCGGTGCCGCCGATGGCCTACGCGCCGCTGCCTCTGGTGGCGGAGGAGTCCGCCGCATGGCAGCCGCCCCGGCTGCCGTGGTGGCGGAAGCTCACCGCCGCCGTGTCCGGCCTTCTGGCGCTGGTGATCTTCTGGCACGCCGCGAAAAACACCGACCTGACGGCGCTGGTGGGCGGCGGCAGCGTGTCCGCCGCCGGCTGGTCGGCGCTGTGGGAGTACGCCCTGTTCATCGCCGCCCTGTTCGTCACCGCCGCCGCCATCGGGCGGCGCTCGCCCCCGCCCGTACAGGTGCAGACCCCGGTGCAGAAGCGGCGGCTGTCCAAACGCACCAAGGCCGCTGCCGCCCTGATTTTGGTGGGCATCCCGGCCATTCTGTTTGTGGGCAGCTATTACTTCGACGTGAAAAACTATTACCTTATGGCCCTGCTGGTGCTGCTGGCCTGCATGCTGCCGTTCTTCATGGTGTTCGAGGGGCGGAAGCCCCAGGCCAGGGAGCTGACCGTCATCGCCGTGCTGTGTGCGCTGGGCGTGGCGGGCCGCGCCGCCTTCTTCATGCTGCCCCAGTTCAAGCCGGTGCTGGCGCTGACCATCATCGCCGGCGTGGCCTTCGGCGGCGAGACGGGCTTTCTGGTGGGTGCTATGACCATGCTGGCCAGCAACTTCCTGTTCTCGCAGGGGCCGTGGACGCCCTTCCAGATGTTCGCCGCCGGCATCATCGGCTTTCTGGCCGGCGTCCTGTTCCGCAAGGGATGGCTTCGCCGCAGCCGGGGAGCGCTGTGCCTGTTCGGCGCCATTGCGTCCATCGTCATTTACGGCGGCCTGATGAACCCCGTTTCCGCCCTGCTGTACAGTCAGGACTTGAGCTGGCAGGTGCTGGTGAGCTACTACCTCACCGGCTTCCCGGTGGACTGCGTCCACGCCGCCGCCACGGTGTTCTTCCTGTGGGTGCTGGCGGAGCCGATGCTGGAAAAGCTGGATCGCATTAAAACGAAATACGGCCTTGTAGAGTAAAAGATATCCCCCGGCGAAGCCGGGGGATATCTTTTGCCGCGAACCGCCCAAGGCCGTCAGCCCCGCAGATCGCTTATGCCAGCGTGAATCGGTAAGTGACCGAGTTCTGCCACGACTCCTCGTTTGTCAAGTCCTCTCCGATCACCGTGCCGCCCATTCTTTCATAGAACATTCGGGCATTATGATTCTCCGGAACACAGTGGCAGATGAAAGACTGCGCACCGTGTTCCCGACAGTACGCCCTGACAAGGTCAAATGCTCCACGACCGATTCCGTTCCGCTGGTATTCGGAAACGATGTAAAGCGACTGCAAAGTGACCCCGTCGGCCTGATGTATCGTCAGATAGCCGATATCCTGCTGTCCTTTCCGGATCAGATACACGGAATACGCCGAATCATTGACCCGCGCCAACTCCTTTTCGCTGTGCCAGTCCCACGCAAAGTCGTCGATCATGCAGTCGGGATAGATCCCCCTGTATGTGGTGCTCCAGATCCTGTGCCGCAGGCCGATAATGGACGGCACATCCTCGCTGCATGCCCTGACAAATATTTCATCACTTCTCATGATGCTGCGTCTCCCTGTATACATTCTGTTTTCAGCACTTACTGTGGTTTTGCCTATCAGCAGCGCCCGCTGCGGCGTAAGCCATTTCCTCAGAACCTGAACACATTCAATCCCGTTTCCGGGTCATAGGCCCTGTCCACCTCGCCGTCCATCACCTGTATCACCATCTCGCAGGTGGCACTCACCACGGCCCGGTTCAGATGCCCGCCGAACACCTCGCCCCGGTCGTTTCCCGCGCTCATGTGGATGTGCGTATAGAACTCGCCGTCCATCGTATTGATGGTCCCCGTCAGGGAAACGATCTCAAAATTCCCCTGAAACTCGTTGGCGTAGTATTTCTTCTCGTCCACTTTATACACGCCCACGGTAAAGTCGTTGGTTGCCCCCAGCGCCGTGACGCTGGCCAGCCTGATGTGCTCCTGCTGCGAGATCTCCTGTATCTGTGCAAGTATCTCCTCGCCCTTATCCATTCTGGCGACGATGCTGTTCCCGAATCTTCTGTACTCCATGCGACTGCACCTCCTGTCAAGCCTCCGCGCGGTAAACGGCCCCGCGCCTTTGATGTCCTCATCCTACCACAACCCGCCGCCAAATACCACCCCCGCGCATAAAAAGAGGCTCTCCGGCGCAGCCGGAGAGCCTCTTTTTGTCGTTTTCTCAGAACTTGTCCTTGTTGAAGATACGCAGGATCTCGTCGAAGGACTTATCCATCTCGTCCTGCGCCTGCTCACCCTTTACCTCGTCCAGCGGCTGCAGCACGGGCTTCTTCTCCTCCTGCGCGGGCGCGCCGGTGGAGAGGATATGGGCCTCCTGCTGCTCCTCGTCGAAGCCGGTGGCGATGACGGTGACGCGGATCTCGTCGTCCAGCGTCTCGTCGAAGGTAGCGCCGAAGATGGTGAGCGCGTCGGGATGCACGGCCTGCTGCACCAGCGTGGCGGCCTGCTCCACCTCCTCCAGTCCGATGTCCATGGAGCCGGTAACGTTGATGAGCACGCCCTTGGCGCCGTTGATGGAGGTCTCCAGCAGGGGAGAGGAAATAGCCATCCGGGCGGCCTCCTCGGCCTTGCCCTTGCCGGCGGCGCGGCCCACGCCCATGTGGGCCAGCCCCGCGTCCTTCATGATGGCCGTCACATCGGCGAAGTCCAGATTGATAAAGCCGGTGTCGCGGATCAGGTCGGAGATGGACTGCACGGCCTGCCGCAGCACGTCGTCGGCGATCTCAAAGGCATTGGCGAAGGTGATCTTCTGGTCGGTGGCGTACTTCAGCCGCTCGTTGGGGATGATGACCAGCGAGTCCACCTTGCTGCGCAGCTCCTCGATGCCCTGCTCGGCCTGGGCCATGCGCCGCCGCCCCTCGAAGCCGAAGGGCTTTGTCACCACGCCCACGGTGAGGATGCCCGCCTCCCGGGCGATCTCCGCCACCACGGGCGCCGCGCCGGTGCCGGTGCCGCCGCCCATACCGGCGGTGATGAACACCATGTCGGTGCTCTCCAGCGCCTTGGCCATCTGGTTGCGGCTTTCCTCGGCGGCCTTGCGGCCCACGTCGGGGTTGGAGCCTGCGCCCTTGCCGCCGGTGAGCTTCTCGCCGATCTGGATCTTATAGCTTGCGCTGGACGCATTCAGCGCCTGCTTGTCCGTATTGACTGCCACAAAGTCTACGCCCTGCGCGCCGGAGCGCACCATGCGGTTGACCACGTTATTGCCGCCGCCGCCAACGCCGACCACCTTGATGCTGACGACGTTTTCCGGCCCCGTCTCCAATCCAAAAGCCATGTTGCTTCCTCCTGCCACAATTTGTATGGAAAAGCCAGCTTCCCTATGCGAGAATGCTATATCTTGTACTACACCCCACATTGTATTACGGAATCAAAGCCCCGTCAAGTGCTGCGGGGGAATTTGTCCATCTTTTTCCCGTTACGAGGGGATAAAGCTGGCTTTCCCCTCCTGCGTCATGTCGATGGTGCCCTTTTCGTTGTCCTCCAGCTTGTCCACCACCGCCGCCAGATAGTCCAGCTTGTAGTCGAAGTCCGCGTCCCACAGGAACTGCACGTCGAACCGATCCGTGTACCGTATGGTGATACGGGCCGCGTCGGACAGATCGATGACCTGAACCTGGTGCAGCATCCCCTTGTCGTCCAGCAGCGTCAGTATCGTCAGCAGCCGCTCCAGCACCGACTGCTGGGTGGCGGCGGCCCGCGCCTCGGCGCCTACCTGCGGGTCAAGCAGCGTCAGCCCCTCGATCTGGATGTACTGGCTCCACTTGGCGGCACTGACGGTGTCCACGATGGTTCCCTTGTCGCACAGCAGATACACCGTGCCGTCCTGCTTGATGGCCACGGGATCCTGACACTCCGTCACATGCACCACCAGCTTGTTGGGCAGCACCCGCCGGAACTGCACCGTCTCCACATAGGGCAGCTGCCGGCGGATGCGCGCCGCCGCATCGTACTTGTTCAGAAAGAACAGGTTGTCCCCGACCCTGACCTCTGCCGCCGCCGTGATCTGCTGGTTGGTGTAGCGGCTGCTGCCGCTGATCTCAATGTCCTCGATCTTGAAGAACATGGCCAGCGCCAGACCGATGGCGCCGCAGATCAGCACAAAGGCCAGCAGCTTATAGAGGAAGGCAAAGCTTCCTCTCCGCCGTTTGCGGTTGTACCGTCTGCGTCGCGCCATGACCAGTTGCTCCTTACTCGTTTTTCTGGCGGATACGGGCGCCCAGACCGGCCAGATCGCCGGCGAGATCCGCGTACCCCCGCTGGATGTGATGTGTCCTGTGTATGGCGGACAGTCCCTCCGCCTGCAGGGCGGCGATGACAAGCGCCGCCCCGCCCCGCAGGTCGGCGGCGAACACGTCCGCCCCGTGGAGCCGCTCCACGCCGCACACCACGGCCACCCGGCCCTCTACCCGGATGTCCGCGCCCATGCGCTGCAGCTCCGCCACATGGCGGTAGCGGCTCTCGAAAATGTTCTCCACAAATACCGTGGTGCCCCGGCTCCGCAGCAGCGCCGCCATCAGGATAGCCTGACAGTCGGTGGGGAACCCCGGATAGGGCGCGGTGCGCACCGGCGTCACCGCCTGCAGCCGCCCCTCGCTGCGCAGCCGTATGTCCTCCTCGCCGCAGTCCAGCCGGCATCCCGCCTGCTGTAAGGCGGTGGTCACAGTGGACAGGTGCCGGCAGTCCGCCTGCCGCAGCAGCACATCGCCGCCGCAGGCCGCCGCCGCGCACAGATAGGTGGCCGCCGCGATGCGGTCGCCGATGACCCGGTGGCTGCACCCGTGCAGGGGCCTGCGCCCCTCCACCGTGATCACCGAGCCGCCCGCGCCCCGTACCTCCGCGCCGCAGGCACACAGGAAGTCCTGCAAGTCCACGATCTCCGGCTCCCGCGCCGCGTTGGTGATGACCGTGACGCCCTCCGCGCCGCAGGCCGCCAGCATGGCGTTCTCCGTGGCCCCCACACTGGGGATGGCCAGCACGATCTGCCCGCCGGTGAGGTGCCTGCCCTGACAGTACAGCTTGCCGCCGCTCTCCTCGATGGAGGCGCCCAGCGTCCGCAGCGCCGCCAGATGCAGGTCGATGGGCCTTGGCCCCAGCTCACAGCCGCCGGGATAGCTCAGCTCCGCCCAGCCGCACCGGGCCAGGATGGCCCCCAGAAAGATGACCGACGACCGCATCCGCCGCATCAGCGTCTGTGGGATGTCGCACCGGGTCAGCACGCTGCTGTCCACCAGCAGGTCGCCGTCCTCCCGGTCCACCCGACACCCTAAGTACCGCAGGATGTCCGCCGCCGCGTCCACGTCGCTGAGCCGTGGGCACCGCTGGATCCTGCATGCCCCGCCGCACAGCAGCGTGGCCGCCAGAATGGGGAGCACACTGTTCTTTGCCCCCTGTACCGCCACCTCGCCGCTGAGCCGGTGGCCGCCCTCGATGGTGATAGGCCCCATAAAACCCCTCCCGCCCTTCATTGTCGCTGTACGCCATTGTATGAAGGGACGGGCGTCGGGTGTGAATGGCCCTATCGCACCAGTGCCATGACTGTTTCGTAAATGCGCTCTGCGGCGTCGGGGATGCCCAGCTGGGCCATGCCCTGCTTCATCCGCGCCTGCCTGCCGGGGTCGCGCAGGATGTCCGCCGCCGCCCGGTACAGCGCCTTGCCGCCGGCCTCGCTCTCCAGCAGGACTTCCGCCCCGCCGTGGGCCTCCAGCAGCCGTGCGTTTTTCTCCTGATGGTTGTTGGTGACGTAGGGGGACGGCACCATGATGGCCGGCATCCCCAGCGCCGTCAGCTCACTGATGGTGGACGCGCCCGCCCGGCAGATCACCAGATCGGCCGCCCGCATCACCGTGGCCATGTTGTAGATGTACTGCCGTACATCCAGTGCCGGGCAGCCCGCCAGCCCCCGCTGCTGTAAAGCTCTTTCCATTGCCTCCCATCCGCCCTTGCCTACGGCGTGGACGTGGTGGAAGGGGAAGCCGTTCTGCCGCTCCTCCTCGAAGAAGTCCAGCATGGCCTCGTTCATGTGGCTGGCGCCCAGACTGCCCCAGAAGGATACCACGATGGGCTTCCCGTCGTCAAAGGCCAGCTCCCGCCGGGCCTCCTCCGGCGTTTTCTCGAAGAAATCCCCCCGCACCGGTGTACCCGTCACCATGATGCGCTCCGGATGCCGGTAGTGCTGGCGGCAGTCCTCAAAGCCCACCATGATGACGTCTGCGTACTCCTCCAGCATCCGGGTGGTCAGCCCCGGCACGGAGTTGCTCTCGTGTACCGCCGTGGGGATGTGGGCCTGCGCTGCGGCCTTCACCATGGGATAGCTGGCGTAGCCGCCGGTGCCCACCACCAGATCGGGTCTGAACTTCCGCAGGATGGCCTTGGCCGCCGGGCCGGAGCGGGCCAGCACCCCCACGGCGTGGAGGTTGTGGCGCACGGCCTCCGGGCTCATGGAGCGGCGGAAGCTGTCCACCTCCACGGCGGCGTAGCCGTAGCCCGCCTTGGCCGCCAGATCCCGCTCCATGCCGTCGGGTGTGCCCACGAACAGCACGGCGGTTTGGGGGTCGCGCTGCCGCATCAGCCCTGCCAGCGCCAGCGCCGGATTCACATGTCCCGCGGTGCCCCCGCAGGTGAAGATCACTCTCATCGCAAACTCCGTTTCCTGTATGTTTTCAAAGGCTCATCACATGGCCTTGTCGTTTTCTCTGTGTTTCCAAGGCTCGTTGTCCTGTAAAATGATATACGATCTGTAATTTTTCTATCAAAAGATACTATTTGTTGTCGGATTTTGCCGCCGCGAGGCGTTCCGCGCACCGGCGCGGGTCACTTTTGGCCGCAGTCCCAAAAGCGACCAAAAGGACTGCTTAAAACCTGCGGTTTCAAGACTTCCGCCGCGCCCCGCACATCGTCCTCACCGTCCTGCACACCACGCGGACGCGGCAAGGCACAAGCCACCCGAAATGTGGTATTGACCTGCGTCTATCTCCGCTGCCGCTGGACTTCCAAAATGTAGAACCACACACCCCTGCATTTCAGAGCAAAAGCGGCAGCGCTCAGAGGAGTACGTCAATTCCACATTTCGGGGTGTTTCCACGCTCTCCCATCCGCGTGCATCGCACCTCGCACAGCACACCGCACGGGGCGCGGGCGGATTTTCAAACCGCAGGTTTGAACGGCGCTTTTGCCCACTTTTGCCGCCGAGGGCAAAAGTGGGTCGCGCCGGAGCGCGAAATATCCCTTGCGGCGGAGTGCGGAGCGCTGCTCGCGGCGCGTCCGAGCCGCTTACCCCGCCTTTGGCGCGGGTATCTGCCGCGACACACTGAGTACGATGCTCATCTCCGCCAGCTGCAGGCACAGCGCCGTGCCGCCGTAGCTGAAGAAGGGCAGGGAGATGCCGGTGGTGGGCACAAAGCCCGACACCACCGCGATGTTCAGAAACGTCTGCAAGGCCAAATGGGTCATGATGCCCACCGTCAGCAGCGCGCCGAACCGGTCGCGGGCGTGGAGGGCGATCCAGAAGCCCCGCAGGATCAGCAGGGCGAAGATCAGCATGATGACGCAGGCGCCGATAAGCCCCAGCTCCTCGCACACCACGGAGAAAATGAAGTCGTTGTACTGCTCCGGCAGGTACAGGAACTTCTGGCGGCTGCGGCCGAAGCCCACGCCCAGCAGGCCGCCGGAGCCGATGGTGATGAGGCTCTGTGCCAGCTGATAGCCGTCGCCGGAGTAGTCCAGCCACGGGTCGTGCCACATGGCGATGCGGGCCGCGCCGTACTTGATGATACCCTTTTCCGCCAGCCGGATAAACAGAAAGCCGAGCGCGGCCACGCCGCCCACGCCGGCGCCCACCAGCCAGCCCTGGATACCGCCTACGATCATCAGTACCGCGCCGGTACACAGGATCAGCACCGTGCCGGACAGGTGGGGCTCCAGCATCATCAGCACGGAGATGACACCCAGCAGCGCCACATAGGGCAGGATGCCCTGCCGCCACGTCAGCATTTTCTCCTTCTTTTTGGAGATGGTGTCGGCAAAGTAGACGATGACCGCCAGCTTGGCGATCTCCGACGGCTGGAACTGGAACACGCCCTTGATGCCCAGCCAGCGGGTGGCGTTGTTGGCGGTGATGGCCAGCGGGTTGTGGGGGATGATGACCAGGATCAGCAGGAAAAGCGCCAATCCCACCAGCATGCGGGAGGCGCCGCGCCAGCGCTGGTAGTTGATTTTGGCGATCACGAACATGGCCGCCATGCCCACTGCGGCGAACAGCGCCTGCCGCTTGAAGTAGTAGGTGCCGTCCCCAGTGTCGTAGTAGGCGCGGGGAAAGCTGGCGGAGAACAGCATGATCAGGCCCACCACCGTCAGCAGCACCGTTAAAATGAGAAAGGGCAGATCCATGGAGCCTCTGGCGGCCTGCTTGTGCTTCTGCTCCATCTGGCGCATCCGCTCTCTGGCGGCCTTCTGCGCCCGATATTCCTCCCGGGTCACGGCTGTCCCTCCTCTCCCAAAAACTGGAAAAACCTGCAAAAAAACCTGCAATAGATAGCTTCATGATGAAGGACGACCTGAAGGTAAAAAAGCCCGGTTTTATTTCATCATGCAATTGTTTTCAGAAGCTGAACCGCTGGTACACGGCGAAGTAGGCCAGCAGACAGAAAAGCGCGCTGACGGTGGAGAACACCGCCACGATCTTCGTCTCCTTCCAGCCGCACATCTCAAAGTGGTGGTGCAGGGGGGCCATCTTGAAGATGCGCTTGCCGTGGGTCAGCTTGAAGTACGTTACCTGAATGATGTCGGACAGCGTCTCGCAGATGTAGACGACGCCCACCAGCAGCAGCACCAGCGGCATGTCGTAGGCGAAGGCCAGCGCCGCCACCGCGCCGCCCAGAAACAGGGAGCCGGTGTCGCCCATGAACACCTTGGCGGGGTAGTGATTATACAGCAGGAAGCCGCACAGACCGCCGGCCATGGCGGCGGCAAACGTGCCAAGCTGGGCAAAGCCCGGCCACACCACGGCCATGACCGCGAAGAACACCGCCACCGGCAGCGTCACGCTGGAGCTGAGGCCGTCCAGTCCGTCGGTGATGTTGACGGCGTTGACGGTGCCCACGATGACGAAAGCGGCAAAGATGAGGTACACCGGCCACGGCAGCACCAGATGGGTGTTCCAGAACGGGATATACAGGTTGGGGCTGAGCATCCCCTCGTACCGCATGAGACACAGGAACGCCACCGCCGCCGCCAGCTGCAGCACAAACTTCTGCAGCGCCGTCAGGCCGGTGTTGTGGTGGTGCTTCACCTTCTGATAGTCGTCGATGCAGCCGATGAGGCCGAACACCAGCGCAAAAAGATAGACGTACAGGTGGGCGAATTCGCCCGCCATCATCCGCCGCCAGCCCAGCGCCACGATGGTCAGGCCGATGCCGACGATGAACATCAGGCCGCCCATGGTGGGGGTGCCCTGCTTGGTCATGTGCCATGTGGGCCCGATCTCCTTGATGGACTGGCCGGCCTTCAGCCGCACCAGCGCCGGGATCAGCAGCTTGCCGGCGGCGGCGGTGAGGATAAAGCTGACCACTGCCGGCAGCACGATCTCCATGATTCCCATAATGCTTCGCTCCTTCCCGCCGGGCAAGGGCCCCGGCGGCTCTTTTTATCCGTTAATGCTTCAGGTAGTCCGCCACGATGACCCGCTCGTCCATGGGATAGTGGACGTGGTCGATCTCCTGATAGTCCTCGTGGCCCTTGCCGGCCAGAATAATGACATCGCCGCCTTGGGCGTGGTCCATGGCGTAGTGAATGGCCTCCACCCGGTCGGGGATGGCCACATAGGGGGTGTCGGTGTCCCGCATGCCCGCCAGAATGTCGTCGATGATGGACTGGGGATCCTCGGTGCGGGGGTTGTCGCTGGTGACGATGACGAAGTCCGCCAGCCGTGCGGCGATGCCGCCCATGACGGGGCGCTTCGTCTTATCCCGGTCACCGCCGCAGCCGAACAGCACCACAGTGCGGCCCTTGGCAAAGCCGTTCACCGATTCCAGCACGTTCTCCAGAGCGTCGGGCTTGTGGGAGTAGTCATTGAGGATGGTGTAGTCCTTTCCGGGAGTGGGGATGATCTCCATGCGGCCCTTGACGCCGTGGTTCCGGGCCAGCGCGTCGGCGCACTCCGCCAGCGGTACGCCCAGATTCCAGCAGCAGGCCATGGCGTCCAGCGTATTATATACCGTGAACTGGGCGGGGATGCCTACCCGCACATGGGCCCACTCCGTGTCGGCCTCGGCGTCGAAGGCCACGCTGCCTGGGTGGAGCTGCACGGACTTGGCCTTCAGGTCTGCGCCGGCGGCGTGGATGCCGTAGGAGAACAGGCGGGGGCATTTGGCGTTTTGCAGCAGCCGGGTGTGCCACGGGTCGTCGGCGTTGTAGACGCCCACATCGCAGCGGTCGAACAGGATGGCCTTGGCGTCGCAGTAGGCTTCCATGGTGTGGTGGAAATCCAGATGATCCTGACTGAGGTTGGTGAAGATGCCCACGGCGAAGTGGATGCCGTAGACCCGATCCAGCACCAGCGCGTGGGAGGAGACCTCCATGACCACATGGGTGCAGCCCGCGTCGGACATCTGCCGCAGCAGCTTTTGCAGTTCGAAGGACTCCGGTGTGGTGCGCTCGGTGTGGAGCACCTCGCTGCCGATCATGTTCTGAATGGTGCCGATAAGGCCCACCTTGGCCCCGGCCTTCTGCTCCAGAATGCTTTTGATGAGGTAGGTGGAGGTGGTCTTGCCGCTGGTGCCGGTGACGCCGATCATGGTCAGCTCCCGGGAGGGGTGGTCGAACCAGTTGCAGGCGATGACCGCCAGCGCCCGGCGGGAATCCTCCACGACTACATAGGGAATAGCGGCATCCGGTGCATGCTGGCAGACAACGCAGGCCGCGCCCCTTTCCCGCGCCATGGGGATATATTTATGGCCGTCCGTCTCCGCGCCGGCGATGGCCACGAACAGGCAGCCCTCCCCGGCTTGGCGGGAGTCGTAGCAGACATCGGTGATGTCGGCGTTCAGGTCGGCATTCGTCTCCAGAACGGGGAGATCCTTGAGAATATCGATGAGTTTCATACAAAAGTCTCCTTTGCAGCAGATGTTGCCCCTATTATAGCAGGCAGAAATTGCGCAGAAAAGGGAAATCTGTGCGGTTCTCTGGGAAAATCGTGGGGTTTCAGTCCGTGACGGAGGTGTCGCCCAGCTGGACGGTGATGACCGTGCCGGCATCCACCTCCGTACCCTCCTCGATGGACTGGGACAACACCCGGACGGAGGAGGATTCGCTGCCGGTGGTGCCGGAGAAGCGGATGAACAGCCCGGCGCCGGTGGCGGCGGTGTTAGCCTCGGAGGGCGTCTTGCCGATGAGGTGGGGCACCTTGCACTTGGCGGTGGACTTATCCGTCCCGGCGTAGAGGATCACGGCGGACTTGCCGGGGATAATGGCGCCGCCGGCGGGGGTCTGGTCGGTGACGGTGGCCCCGTCGCCGTTGATCTTGCAGGAGAGGCCCCGCTCGGTGAGCCTGGTCTTGGCCTCCTCCACGGACATGCCGATGACATTGGGCACGGTGGTGTCCATGCCCAGCAGCTCCTCGGCGGAGTAGCTGGGCTCCACGCCCAGATAGGGCAGTACCTCGGCCATGATGGAGCTGGCCGTGGGAGCCACCATGTTGCCGCCGGAGACGTAGGTGCCGGTGGAGCGGCTGGGGGTGTCCATGGTCAGGAGCATGATGACCTGCGGATCGTCCGCAGGGGCGAAGCACAGGAAGGACACCACCACGTCGCCGGTCTGGCCCTTATCGGCCGTACCGGTCTTGCCGCCGATGCGGTAGCCGGCCACCTGACCGTTCTTGCCGGTACCGCTGGCCACCACATACTCCAGACACTCCCGCACGGTGGCGGACGTCTCCTCGCTGATGACCTGACGGATGGGGGTGCTGTCGTGCTGGTAGGTGACGCTGCCGTTGGCGTCGGTGATGCGTTCCACCAGATAGGGGCTGCGGAGGTAGCCGCCGTTGATGCAGGCGGCCTGCGCCGTGATGAGGGCGATGGGGGTGACGTTGAAGTTCTGGCCGAAGGCATAGCAGGCCAGATCCAGCTGGGTGAAGCTGGCGGGGTCGGCAAAGATGCCCACGGCCTCGCCGCCCAGGTCGATGCCGGTGTCATCCATGAGCCCGAAGGACTTCATGTAGCTGTAGAACGTGGTGTTGCCCAGCTTCAGACCGTAGGAGATGAAGGCGGGGTTGCAGGAGTTCCCCACGGACTGGATCAGCGTCTGAAGGCCGTGACCGGCCTTGTTGGAGCAGTGGATGGTGTAGTTGGAGATGTTGACGAAGCCGCTGCAGTTGACGGTGGTGTTCATGTCGATGACGCCCTCCTCCAGCGCGGCGGCCAGCGTCAGGATCTTGAAGGTGGAGCCGGGCTCGTAGGTGTCGTTCAGCGCCTTGTTGCGCCACTGGAGCAGCTGCATGTCGGCCAGCGTGCCCTCGCCCCGCTCCATCCGCTCCAGCAGGGTCTTATCCTGCACGGCGGAAAAGTCGTTGAGGTCGTAGTTGGGGTAGGAGGCCATGGCCAGAATGCCGCCGGTTTTGGCGTCCATGATGATGCCGGCGGCGCCGTTGGCGGCGGCGAACTTGTCGGCCATGGACTCAAGGCCCTTTTCCAGATAGTACTGGATGGTGGCGTCCAGCGTCAGCGTCAGGTCGCTGCCGTTCTGGGCGGCGAAGTACTGCTCGTAGGCGTACATCATGTCGTTGCCGGCGTTGTCCTTGGCGGACACCACAAGGCCGCTCTGACCCTCCAGCTGCTGCTCGTAGCGGGCCTCCAGCCCGTACAGGCCGGTGTTCTCGTCGCCCACGAAGCCGATGACGTGGGACGCCAGCGAGCCGTAGGGATAGTAGCGCTTGGCGTCGGCCACCAGATGGACGCCCACGATCTTGTTTTCGTTGATGTAGGCGCGGACGGCGTTGGCCGTGTCCTCCTCGGCGCGGAGCTTGATGACCTCGTACTGGGAATCGGTGTTGTCCATGCGCCTGCGGATGGAGGCGGCGTCGCTGCCCAGGATCTCGGCGAGGCCGGCGGCCAGCGAGTCCTTCGTCCACGACACGGGAGCGTCCTTGTCGTTGACGGCCCTGTCGATCTCCAGCGGGGAGAGGATGATCGTCTCGGCGCTGGCGGAGATGGCCATGATGTTGCCGGCGCGGTCATAGATGGTGCCGCGGGAGGCGGTGACCACCGTGCGGCGGGTCTGCTGGCTCACCGCCTTGCTTTGCAGCTCCTCGTGGCGGATGATCTGCAGGTCGAACAGCTGGAAGAACAGCAGCACAAACATGCCCACGCCCATAATGAGCATCAGCACGAAGGACCGGGTCTGGATGACCCGGTTGGCGCGGCGGATATTTTCGTCTTTTCGTTTGGGATCTGACACGTTTTTGCCTCCGAAAGCAAGGCCCGGCACGGTTTTTCCGGGGCCGGACGGGTTCTCGAATACCAAGCAAGGAGCAAGAAGTCGCCTTCTTACTCCTCACTGCCTCATGATATGGCCGCTGTCAGCGGAAATATTCCAGCACATAGTCCCAGCCACGCTCCAGCTGATCCAGCAGGCCGCCCAGCGCGGCGCCGCCTTCGGCCTTGTAGAGGGTGACGCTGTCGATGCCGGACAGGTCGATGTACTGGATCTGGCCGCTGGTGGGCTTGGACATGCCGGCGGCCTCGGCCGCCGCCTTGACGGTGGCCAGATCGAAGGTTTTTTCATATTCCGTCAGGAGGGCGACATGCTGCTCGTCCAGCGATTCGATCTCCCGCTTGATGGATGAGACGCTGCCGGATACGTCGGTGAGCGTGACGTAGCCCAGCATCAGTACCACCACCAGCGCCAGCAGTACCACGGTGCCGAGGGCGACCAGAGGAGAGGGGCGGGCGGCGGCGCGGGTCTGGGGGTGACGGCGGGGGAGAGGCTGGGGCTGGGACGCGGGCTGCGGCTTCTGGGGCAGCTTACCGGCATCCTCCAGCTGGCGTTCCCGTGCCAGGGCATCCAGATCGTAGGCCAGACTGCCGTAGACGGCGTTTTTGCGATAGGGCTGAGCCAAGGGACGGTCACTCCTCTCCGAAAAAATGGGACGCTCTGCGTCAGAGCTTTTCCGCGACGCGCAGCTTGGCGCTGCGAGCCCGGGGGTTTTCGGCCAGCTCCGCCTCACCGGATACGATGGGCTTGCGGCTGACCAGCCGCAGCTTCGGCTTTTTGCCGCAGACACAGACGGGGAATTCAGGCGGGCAGGTGCAGCCGGTGGCCAGCGCCTGCATGGTCTTTTTGATGATGCGATCCTCCAGCGAGTGGAAGGAGATGACGGCCAGCCGTCCGCCCGGATTCAGGTGGGACACGGCGGCCTCCAGCATGGGGGGCAGGGCGTCCAGCTCGCCGTTGACGGCGATGCGGATGGCCTGAAAGCTGCGCTTGGCCGGGTGCTGCTTCTCCCGCAGGGCGGCGGGGGGCATGGCGGACTTGATTATATCCACCAGCTGGAGCGTTGTTTCGATCGGGGCCTGCTCCCGGGCCTGCACGATGCGGCGGGCGATGGCGGGGGCATAGCGCTCCTCGCCGTAGTCCCAGAGGATGCGGCGCAGCTCCTCGTAAGGCCAGTCGTTCACCACGTCCCGGGCGGTGAGAGGGGCCGTGCGATCCATGCGCATGTCCAGCGGGGCGTCGTGCATGTAGGAAAAGCCGCGCCGGGCGTCGTCCAGCTGGGGGGAGGAGACGCCCAGATCGAAGAGCATCCCGTCGGCGCCGGGGATATGGAGATCGGCGAGGATGTCGCCGATGCGGTCGAAGTTGCTGTGTACCAGCGTGACGCGGTCAAGGTAGGGAGCCAGACGCTCCCGGGCGGCGTCGATGGCCGTCTGGTCCCGGTCAATGCCGATGAGACGGCCGCCCGCCGTCAGGCGGCGGGCAATTTCCAGCGAGTGGCCGGCGCGGCCCAGCGTGCCGTCCACATAGACGCCGTCAGGCCGGATGGCCAGCGCGTCCATGCACGCGGACAGCAGCACCGGCTTGTGGCCGTAATCCTTTTCGGTGAGATGTTCCATGGCTCACATCCCGATCCTGGCCATGGCCTGCTCCAGCGCGCCGGAGGAGAAGGCCTCCGCCTCTACGGCGGCCCAGCGGCCGGCGTTCCAGATCTCGGCGCGGTCAAAGCTGCCCACCACCACGACCTCCTTGGTCAGGCCCGCGTAATCCCGCAGCTTGGCGGGAATGAGGATGCGGCCCTGGGAGTCCGGCTCGCAGTCCGCCGCGTAGGCGAACAGGGCGCGCAGCTCCTTTACCTCGCTGTAGGACATGTCCTTCAGCTTGTCCATGTACTCGTTCCAGCGGTCGTCGGAGTAGACGGCCAGACAGTGATCCTGTCCCACGGTGACGTGGAACGTCTGCCCCAGCGCCTTGCGGAAGCTGGCGGGAATGAACAGGCGGCCCTTGGCGTCGATGTTGTGACTGTACTGACCGGTCATGGGGGTCATGGGGCCGCCTCCTCTCGTGGAAAAATGGGGTGGGGTGGAAAAACCGTGGGATTGTCCCCCACAAAAGGGGGCACTTCCCCCACAATCCACCACTTATAGGGTAAGTATACATAATGCGTTATGAAAATGCAAGCAGAAGTTTCCGCCGGGCGGCGGTGCGGAGACGTCGGAATTTCCCAGAAAATGGTGGAAAACAGGCACGCCTTAAAACGCATGTTCGATGGTCGAGGGGGCAAAAAACCGGTAGACACAAAATATAGTGTCTACCGGTTTGGAGCGCCACAAGATGTTATTTTGTTGTGGAAAACGTAGAAATGCCGGGGGAAATTTGGGTGATTTTTAACAAAGGAAACAGCAGGGCTGTTACTGGGCGCTGCCGCCGTCCTTGGGGGCGTCCTCGCCGGCCTGCGCGGCGCTCTGCTGCGCCTGCTGGGCCTGCATCTGCTCGCGGCTGGCGGCGCGGAAGCGGACGCGGGACTCCTGTACCTCGGTGAGAGCCATCTGGATGGCCTCCTCCGTGCGGCGCAGGGCATCCTCGGTGTAGGTGTTGGCCACATGGTACAGCTCGCGGGTGCGCTCCTCGGCGCGGCGGACGATCTCGTTGCTTTTCTGGCGGGCCAGCTGGATCGTCTCACTTTCGGAGACGATGACCTTGGCGTCCAGCTCCGCCTGACGCAGCATCTTCTCCACCTCTTTTTTGGCGCCGGCCACATACTCGCTGCGGGCGGCAATAAGCTCGCGGGCCTTTTTCAGCTCCAGCGGCAGCTTGGCGCGGATCTCGTCCAGCAGATCCAGCGCTTCGTCGCGGTTGATGATGCATTTGTCGGAGCTGAAGGCGGCGCTCTTGGCCTCGTCGATCATGCCGTAGAGCATATCCAGCAGTCGCTGCACATCCTTTTCTTCCATATCCCTGATTCCTTTCTAAGTTTCTGGCAGGACGTCAGCCCCGCGCTTTTTCCAGTTCCTCGGCGATGGGCGCCGGTACATACTTCTCCAGCGGCTGGCCGTAGCGGATCATCTCGCGGGCCATGGTGGAGCTGAAATGCTCGTACTCCGCGCTGGCGGGCAGCAGCAGCGTCTCCAGCCCCGGCAGGATGCCCTGATTGATGCGGGACATCTGCAGCTCCATGTCCCAGTCCGTGGCGTTGCGCACGCCCTTGAGCAGGATACGGGCGCCCTTTTCCCGGGCGTAGTCCGCCAGCAGGCCGCTCCAGTTCTCCACCTCCACGTTGGGGATGTCCGCCACGCTGCGGCGGATCAGCTCCAGCCGGCGCTCCGGCGTGAACATGGGCAGCTTCTTCTCGCAGTTGACCATGACGCAGACATATAGCTTGTCGAAGCAGGCCGCGCCCCGGCGGATGATATCCAGGTGTCCCAGTGTGATGGGGTCAAAGCTGCCGGGATAAATGGCGATCTTCATGGTCAGTCCTCATTTCCGCCGCGATGGAACACCGTCAGCTTGATCTTGCCGTACCGGTACTCGCGGTACAGCCGATAGGGGGGCGGAAGTGCGGGCAAAACCGTTTCCGCGGCACTTTCTGCCACAATTATACCATGCTGACGGCAAATGTCAAACGCTGCGATATCCGTCAGCGCCTGCTCCAGCAGGCCGGAGGCGTAGGGCGGGTCCAGAAAGACCAGATCGAACTTTTCGCCGCTGCGCAGGTAGGGCAGGGCGTCCCCCTGCCGGACGCGGGCCCGGCCGGCCAGCTTGCAGAGGGCCAGGTTTTCCTGAATGAGCCGGACGGCGTCGGGGCGGCGGTCGATGAACACGCACTCCGCCGCGCCGCGGCTCAGGGCCTCAATGCCCAGCTGGCCGGTGCCGGCAAACAGATCCAGCACACGGCGGCCCTCAATGTCGAATTGGATGATGGAGAACAGGCTCTCCTTCACCTTGCCGGTGGTGGGGCGAGTCTCCATACCCTGCAGCTCCTTCAATACTCTGCCGCGGGCAGAGCCGGTGATGACTCTCATCAGCAGTTACCCCCTCGGATCGAAGCACTCAAAGATGACCAGCGCGCCGTCCCGCTCGGCGGCGTCCATATCCGCCCTGGAACGGATCGTCCAGCTGAACTCCTGCGCGCCGTACAGGCCGCGGCACAGCCGGAGGGACAGGCATTTCCGGTCCTCAAAGCGGTAGGCGATGAAATCGGGCCGGGTGCGGGCGTTGAGCAGCAGGCTGCTCAGCACCCAGCGCACCACACCGGGCAGGTTCTGCGCGTCGCCGTGACGACGGAAGTTCTCAGAGAGCTGACCCCGCACCACGTCGGGGCGGTTGGCCCACAGCCACATAAGGCAGCGGGGGTCGAAGGACTCGATGCAGTAGGTGACGTGGTGCTTGTCCAGCAGCTTGCAGGCGGCGGCGGCCAGCGCCTCGGCATTGCCCCGCTCGGCCTTCAGCTCCACGATGAGAGGGGCCTTGCCGGCGAAGATGGGCAGCACCTCCTCCAGTAGGGGGATGTGGTGCTCCGTACCCTCCAGCCTGTAGTTTTTCAGCTCCTCCGCCGTCAGATCCTCCACCAGCACGTCCGCGCCGGCGGTGCGCAGCAGGGAGGCGTCGTGGATAACGGCCAGATGGCCGTCCTTCATGAGATGGACGTCCAGCTCCGCGCCGAAGCCGCACTGGACGGCGCGGCGGAAGGCGGGCAGGGAGTTTTCGGGGATGCGGGGCTTGTCGTGGAAGCCGCGATGGGCGAAGCGCCACTTGCGGAAGCGCTCCCAGTCCTTGCGGCGGCGGCAGCGCAGGCACAGAACGTACAGCAGGCACAGCAGAACAAAAAGTCCCAACAGAACATATACAACAGTCATATCAATCCGCCTCCAGATCCTCCAGAACTTCGATGCCGGCCTTTGCCTCGGGCTTGCTGTCGCCGTGCTTCACCATGAGCATGGTGAAGAAGGCCAGCGCCGTGAACACGGCGGCGTAGGGGAACAGGACATGCATGCCGAACTGATCCATCAGCAGGCCGGACACCATGGGGGTGGCCACCTGCGCCGCCATGGACGCGGTGTAGTAGAAGCCGGTGTACTTGCCCACGTCGCCGCCGGAGGCCAGCTCCACCACCATGGGGAAGGAGTTGACGTTGATGGTGGCCCAGCCGATGCCCGCCAGCGCGAACATGGCGTTCATCAGCACGGTGGGACTGTCGGCATTGAGGAAAGCGGCCACGGTAAACGAGCCGGTGAGCATCACCACGCCGGCCAGAATAGTCCTCTTGCGGCCCACCTTGCTGGCGATGAAGCCCACGGGCAGGTAGGCCACGATGGCCGCCGCCTGCGCGATGATGAGGGTCAGGTTATAGTCCTTGTGCAGGATGTTGCTGGCGTAGACGGAGTATTTGCTGGTGACGGCGTTATAGCCGAAGAACCACAGGACGATGGACAGCAGGATGAAGATCAGGCTCCTGACCTCGTCGGCGGACAGCTTGCGGCTGGCGGTGGGGTCGTCGGCCTCGGCCTGCTCCACCAGACCGTCGGCCACGGCCTGCTGCTGCATCTCAGCGGCCCACTCCGTCTCCCGGACGGTGAGCAGGAAGATCACCAGCGCCGCCAGCATCAGCGCCGCGATGACGCCGAAGTAGCCGGTATAGCTCATGAGGCTGTTGCGGACGGAGGAGGTGGCGAACACCATGCCCAGCGCCAGCACCAGAATGCCGCCGGCGGAGCCCATGAGGTTGATGACGGCGTTGGCCTTGGAGCGCAGGGGCTTCAGGGTCACGTCGGGCATCAGGGCCACGGCGGGGGAGCGGAAGGTGGCCATGGACACCAGAATGATGAGCAGCAGCACCACGAAGAAAATCAGGGTAGAGGGGTGCTCCGCCGTCATCTGCCACGCGCAGGCCTGCCGGGCGGGCACCACATAGTTGGTGTAGTCCGGGTTGGTGACAGTGCTGTCCCCGTCGGTGATCTGGCTGCGGATGGCGGTGAACTCCTCCTCCGTGAACTTCTGGCCGAGAATGAACTTCTCACCGGAGGGGGTCAGCAGCGTGGCGTCCTTCTCCTCCTGATAGATGGCGGTGAGGGCGGCGGGATCGTCGATGGCGGACACGCTGCGCAGGTTCTTCAGCTGGGCGTTGTCCACGAAGGACAGGCACACCAGCGCCACCGCGGCGATGAGGGTGCCGATGACGATGAAGGGCGTCCGGCGGCCGCGGCGGCTGGTGCATTTGTCGGAGATGTGGCCGAACAGGGGCAGCAGGAACAGCGCCAGCACGTTGTCCAGCGCCATGATGACGCCAGACCACGTCTGGCTCATGCCGAACTTGTTGGTCAGGATCAGGGGGACGGTGTTGTCATAGGCCTGCCAGAAGGCGCAGATGAGGAAGAAGGCGAAGCCTACCATGATGGTGCGCTTGTAGTTGAGTTTCATAGCGTTTCCTCCAGTTGGCGGTACAGTGCCGCGATATCAGAAAAGATCCACGTGGGATGGATGCCGTACTGGGCGATGTCCGCCTCCGTACCCTCGCCGGACAGCACGAAGATGCTGTCGATACCGGCGTTGACGCCGCAGGCAATGTCGGTGTAGAGCCGGTCGCCGATGATGACCGCCTGCTCCGGCGCAAAGCCGGTGCGCCGCAGGGCCAGCTCTGCCATGGCGGGCTTGGGCTTGCCCAGAAACAGCGGCTCCCGGCCGGTGGCGGTGGTCAGCATGCGGCAGACGCTGCCGCAGTCGGGGACGGAGCCGTACCATGTGGGGCAGACCCAGTCGGGGTTGGTGGCCAGCCATGTGACGCCCCGGTTCAGCAGGATGCAGGCGTCCTCCAGCTTCCGGAACGTCAGCTCCCGGTCGAAGCCGCACAGCAGGATGTCCACGTCGTCCTCCAGCCGGTGGGTGACGGGAATGCCTGCGTCCCGCAGCTGGCCGAGGAACGAGCGGGTGCCGAACACATAGCACTTTTTGCCGGGGCAGAAGCGGCGCAGGTGGTCGATGGCGGCGTCCACGGAGGTCAGGTAGTCCTCCGGCCCGGAGGGGATGCCCATGCGGGCCAGCTTTTCCATGTAGCCCTCCACGCCCCGGGAGGAGTTGTTGGTCAGGAACAGGTATCGTCCGCCGATGCGGCGGATGTGGGACAGGAAGTCCGGCACCCTGTCGAACAGACGGTCATCCAGATAGAGCGTGCCGTCCATGTCCAACAGGAACAGACGCTTTTCCGACAGCGGCATTTTTCCGCCTCCCTCCGTTTGCATACCTTACAGAATAGCACAAAGAGCGGGGACTGGCAAGCACAGGCCGTAAAAAGTGCAAAATTTCGTCCTGCGAAAAAAGTCAGGAAAAGACAGGCGGCGTCGAAAACCGAAATAAGTGTTAATTCTGTGTAAAAGCCACAACTTCGTTAGAAAATTCTAAGTAAAACATGGGAATAATCGACATAAAACCCTTGCATACGATGTCTCATTGTGCTAATTTTTATAGCGGGTCACCGAGAATTGTAAAATCACTGCGAAACGGCGGCTCAAACGTGAATCAAAAAGGACGGGGGAAGAAAATGGACGCAAAAATACGAGTGATGCTGGCGGATGCCAGCGCGGAGTTCCGACTATTGCTGCGGGAAGCGCTGGAGGAAACAGGAGAATTCCAGGTGGTAGGCGAAACGGGAGACGGCAGCCAGGTGGCGGCGCTGGCGGCGGAGACGCATCCGCAGATCCTGCTGATGGACACCATGCTGCCGGTGCTGGACGGCATCGGCGTGCTGCGGCAGCTCCGGGAGAGGGAGGAGCGGCCCCGCACCATCGTGCTGTCAGCCTTCTACAACGACAGGATGATCCACGAGGCGGTGGATCTGGGGGCATACTTTTTCCTGCCCAAGCCCGTCAGCGAGGCATCGCTGATGGAGCACATGCGGCGGGCGGTGGCGCCGCCCGCACAGCGGGAGCCGGCGCCACAGCTGGAGGGCATGGTCACGGCCATCATCCACGAGATCGGCGTGCCGGCCCACATCAAGGGCTATCAGTACCTGCGGGAGGCCATCATCATTACCGTGGACGACATGGAGGTCATCAACGCCGTGACCAAGGTGCTGTATCCGGAGGTGGCCAGGCGCTTCAGCACCACGCCCAGCCGGGTGGAGAGGGCCATCCGGCACGCCATCGAGGTGGCGTGGGACCGCGGTGATCTGGAGACGCTGCAGAAGTACTTCGGCTACACGGTGAACTCCGCCAAGGTAAAATATGCCTAACGCGGCGTTACGAAAAACGCGCCATCGTTGTCTGCATCAATCCGCTTGATGAAGCGCGTCCAGAATTCCTTTTTTTCTTCCCGAGAGTATGTGCCATATTCGCCCAGCCCGTTTCTCAAGGCGTCGATGTCTGTCTTCGGCTTTTCCTCCACGGTTTCGAGGGATCTTTTCAAGATCGAGTATTCCGCTTTATAATCGTCAAGCTCAATCAAATCGTTTAGGTATAGCGTTTTTAGCTTGCTCATTTTCTTTCGTATCGAGTCCGCGCTTTGCGTGGGCTTTTTTTCGGCCTTTTTGTAGTACCTATTGTTCCGCTCTGCGATTCCAGCAAGCTCGTGTAGTAGGTAGTCTTCCAACACGTCCTCTCGTATCCTTTTTGTGTGCGGGCAAGAGGTGTTATCAAGCATCCGCGTCCGGCATCGGTAATATGTATATGTCTTCTTTACGGTTTCCGATTGCATCGTTTTCCCGCATTCTTTACAATGCAGTATCCCGGAAAACAGATACACGCGGTCTGTGTCAACTCCCGCACAGCGTTGTGACCGCTGGCGAATAATATCATTTACAAGGTCAAAGTCTTGCTTGCTCACCAACGCGGGGCAAGCATTTTCGATGCCATAAACCTCGCCGATGTAAAGACGGTTACGGAAATAGTTTACATACTTGCTGTAAGCACGGTCAATGCCCCATGTGTCAAGCATATATCGCTTTACGGCAAGGACGCTTTTTAGCCGGATAAACGCCGCGAACATATCTCGCGCCGCATCTGCTGTGCCGTTATCAATCTGGTATTGCCTGTCCTTGATGGCATACCCTAAAGGCGCTTTTGAGCCTGCCGGTTGTCCTTTTGCCCGTTTCCCATCGTTGATAAATTTGATTCGTTCACTCGTGCGGTCGGCCTCGTCTTGCGCGACTGACAACATAATATTGACCTTTAACCGCCCTGAAGCAGTCCGCGTTTCGTAATCTTCTTCCGTCGCTTGCCATGTTACGCCGTACTGGTCGAGCTGTGTTTGTACATCGTAATACCCCGCGACATTGCGAAACCAGCGGTCAAGTTTGACAAACAGAATCATGTCTATCTTACCGTCTTTGCAATCGCCCAGCAGTCGCAGGAGCGCCGGACGCTTTTTATACGGCTTTCTCGCGGATATTCCCGCGTCCTCATATATGCCCACCACGGTCATTTTATTTGCTTTTGCATATCTTATCAGCGCGTCCCGCTGCTCTTGCAGGGACAGGCCATGCCGCGCCTGTTCTTCGCTTGAGACGCGGATATACAAAGCCACTCTTATCAAAGCCACTCTCATCAATGCCGCTATCATCAAATCCCCCTCCAAAATCCGTAATCTATACAATGAAAATCAATGTACACGCACCACGCAGCGAGAAGAACAATTATAAAAAACATTATAGCAATCACGCCGTTGCGGATACGCACTCCACGCCGCATGATCTCGATCATGTCTGCTTTTGCGTCAACATGGCGTTCCAGCTCATCATTCCGCGCCTGCAAAGTTTCCTCGGTCGGCGTCAGGTGTTCGGAAATTCCGAACGTCTCGTCAAGGGATATGCCCATTGCCTTGCAGATCGGCGCGACAGTGTAAATGGACGACGACTTTGAAAACTTGGAAAAGAAATTCTGCACGGTGGACAACGGGACGCCGGAAGTGTCGGAAATGTCCTGATAGGTCAGTTTCAATTCTTCTTTGCGGATTTTACACACCTCTTGAATGTTCATTTGCATCACCTTAATTTCTCCGATTTTGGCGCCGTGAAGTCGCAAGATGAGGACTTGCCGAACCTCACCACACGCTGTTTTATTGCAAGGTTTTGGCGTTGAAGTAGTCAAGCAACGCGGAGTATGGTCAAATCATGCAGCGGCGACCGCTCCTCGCTGCCTGCAAAAAGGCACTGCCGTTTGTTGCGGAGAGCGGCAGTGCCTTTAGTTACTTATTGCTTCTCAAGTTTTACGGTCTGCGTAACTCCCATAGCAGACACTTCGTAGCTAATTACGCCGTCCTGATAGGTAAACGTCTTGGTGTCATCGCCGCTGGCGAGAATTACCATATCGGTCTGGTCTTTATCATTTTCCGATTCCCAGGTGTACGGCTCATCCGCCGTGGGAGGGGCATCAAAAGTGCCAGCCCAATAGAGGGCTTTGGTGTCTCCATTATCAGATACCCAATACACCTCAATGGCATCTCCGGAAATGGTAGCGGCCTGCCATGCGTCCTCTGCATCGCTGTTTGTCTGCTTCCACTCTCCAACGAGATCGGGCGGAGTTACCGGCTCGTTTTCTGGCTTGGTCTGATTTGTTCCCCCGCAGGCGGTTAACATGCCGAGCGCGAGAACCAAAGACATCGCGATAAGCAAAAACTTTTTCATCTCAACTCTCCATTTTCTTATATTTTCGACTGCACAAAGTGCAATAATCGACATATAGCCCCGTTACTATAATCATTTGGAGGGACACAAAATGTTGCGCGAAGACGTGAAAAGTGATACAATAGAGTATCAAAAAATGCTGGAAGAAGCCATTGACCTGATACAAAAGTTATCTGATGAACAACTGCTGAAAATCATGGAGGCTTTAAAATGAAAATTTGGGCGATCAGCAAAGAAGGCGAATCCGAGCGGGAAATCGGCATCGAATGTGACGCTTCGGAACGCGAAGCTGCAATGGCAGACTTATACAAGATGGCAAAGAACTTGTTTACCGGGGAACTTGAACTATTCTGGAAAGAGGGCGAAAGCGGCAAGGCTACGTTTTAACCGTTAGCCTTTCGCTTGCACTCGATCACGGCATTTAACTGCGTGCAATAATGATTTCTTTCATTGGTCTTCCTCAAAAGCAGCGCGACCCATTTTTATAAACCGCTCCAGCTTTTCCGGCGGTAATGACAACACAAACTGAATAGCGGCCTTCTGCAAATCTGTATAGCCCTCGCCCTCTGTGGCGGGGGCTTCTTTTATGCCAGGGTCGTCCGTTTCGCCACGGAGGTATTCAACGGATACTCCGTGCAGAGCTGAGATTTGGTAAAGATAGTTTTTGTATGATTCCGAATTTCCGGCAATCCAATCAGAAACGATGTGTCCATCTTTAAACCCGAGAGGTCTTGCAAATTGGGATAACGCGCCATGCTTAAAAGCGCCATTCTCTTTTTTCGGAATTAAAGTCAGGATTCGTTCCAACGTTGTGTCCATATTTGCCCCTTGCTTTTTGTGCAACCATACAAAACAGTTTATTTGAACCAATTTGGTATTGCAAATGGTTTGAATGTGAGGTATCATATAACCAAGCCCACCGGAAAAGGGTACACGAAAACCAGCCCCCATAAAAGCGGCTTTTGCAATGTCTTTTGGCGATTTCATTGTAATACGCTTACGGGGCAGTGTCAAGTGTGATTTCTCATGTTTATGAGGTTTCGGCGGGCATTGACTGCGGCGGGGAAAAGAAAAGCACCCGTGGTCTGTTCACGGATGCTTTTCCCCCAGATTTGTTTACCAGAACGCGCTGCACAGGATGGTCGGACACGTTGCTTTGCATCCGTCCGAATTGATGGGTTTCTTTCCATCGGCTCGGCAATGCCATCCTGACGCAAAATCAGACTTGCGCTTCTATGGACGCGCCGCTCACTTTGGCAGTTCTGGTTCTGCCCCTTGCCCTATCGCATCGCGCCGTTTCTTTGGTCTGGAACGGGCAAAGTCAAAAGGTTGGTCATGGGGACCACCTCCTCGAGATTGCCTCAGAGGGCTAATGGCAGTATAGCAAATCTCCCCGCCGCAGTCAATGATAACTCACAATGAAGGGAGGACGCAAACATTGACATTGAGAGAGCTGCGAGAACGCTCCGGGCTGACCCGAGCGCAGGTGTCGAAGAAACTGAATGTTGATCTATCCTGCGTAACGCACTGGGAGCTGGGCGACTGGCGACCGGCGCGGAAGTACCACAAGAAACTGGCGAAGATGTACGGCGTGACCGTGGACGAGCTGTTTGAATCCAGCGATGGGAAGTAAAAAAATGCCCCGCCCAATGTTGCAGCATCGAGCGGGGCGGGTGGGACGAATATCACCACAAAAATCATGTCCGTGCTTATTGTAGCACGGAAGAAAGGAAAAGGCAATGAGTAAAAAGCCAGAGTACAAAATCATTTGGGTAACGCCCCCTGACCCCGTCAAGCTGGGGACGATCATGGGCGAGATTTACGCCCGTGGAAGAGGGCTTGAGTTTGTCGGCCTTGTGCCGAACGAGAAGAAGTGTGGAGGTGCGAAATGAGCGCGTTTGCATGGGCGCTGGCGTTTATCGGCGCGGCGTGGCTGAGCTGGGCCATCGTCAAGGGCGTGGAGGCGCTGGGGCGATGAGAGAGCGGAACAGGCGGGCGCGGGAGTATTCCCGGCGCTGCTGGGAGCGGCGGTGGAACAGGCGGCTTTGGATCCTCAATATCCTGCTTGGGCTGGCTATTGCCGGCATCCTCCTCTGGGCGCTGACGCTGCCGGAGGCGCAGGAGCCGGAGGACGCACCCCCTTCCCTGTCCGCTGCGGTGCAGTCGGCGGTGCTGTCCGCCGCGAAGCCGCCGGAAAACCTGCTGGTCTGCGACATCACCGGCTACTGCGCGTGCTGCACGCCCTATGCGGACATCAACCGCAACGAGGCGGGGCAGGTGCTGACGGCCTCCGGGCGGTGGGTGAACATCGGCGAGGCGGTGGCGGTTGACCCGGACATTATCCCGCTGGGCAGCACCGTGACTATCGGCGGGAAAACGTATGTCGCCGCCGATACCGGCGTGAAGGGCTTTGCGGTGGATGTGCTGATGACCCACGAGGAGGCGCACCGCGCCGGAGTACAAAGGGTGCTGGTGAGATGGGAATGACCAACTGCCCCATTGAATGCCCAAATCGGCGGGTAGGATGCCGCACCGGCTGTCCCGTTTGGGAGCAGCACGAGGCGGAGAAAGCCATCTCTTACGCGGAGCGGGTCAAGAACAACGAGTTTAAGGAGTACAAGGGGCGCGTGATGCGCAAAGCATACAAGCGCATCCAACAGGGCGCGAAGGGAGGACGGAAATGAAGGTTTACAAGGCAACTGATAAGGATATGAAATGCCGTGGGTTCCAATATGAGATTGGTAAAACGGCAGAAGTGGATGGAGACGCTAAACTCTGTGAAAGAGGTCTCCACGCCTGCGAAATGCCGTTGGATGTGCTGGGCTACTATGTGCCCGGTGATGGCTCCCGGTATTTCGAGGCGGAGCTGGAGGATGTCAGCGAAGAGATGCACAGCGACGACACGAAGCGCGTCGGCAAGAAGCTGACATTGAGCGCAGAGATCGGCATTCCGGGGTTGGTCAAGGCGCAGGTGGAGTACGTTAAAGCACAGTGTGATTTTGACAATGCCATCAAAAAGGCAAACAGCGAAAAGAAGAACCACGCCACCGGCTGGAGTGGCGCAGCATCCGCCACCGGCGAGAGTGGCGCAGCATCCGCCACCGGCTGGAGTGGCGCAGCATCCGCCACCGGCGAGAGTGGCGCAGCATCCGCCACCGGCGTGAGTGGCGCAGCATCCGCCACCGGCGAGAG